>Ga0058698_10000051_pt1 | contig 69962 bp, 82 predicted proteins | sample AgamicAsSfe_FD_67288 | JGI IMG/M metagenome (GOLD analysis project Ga0058698, IMG submission 67288) | Agave microbial communities from Guanajuato, Mexico - As.Sf.e | ecosystem: Host-associated > Plants > Phyllosphere > Phylloplane/Leaf | place: Guanajuato, Mexico | collected 2012-05-30
CCTCCGCCGCCGGAACCGCCCTGGGCATGCCACCCTCCGCGACGCCTAATGCCGCAAACATGTTCATGTCCATGCGGCCGCTACATCCCAAACAGCAACTCCACAGCAAAGATGCGTTTCCGCTTGAGACGACGCTATTTGGACATCAGCGCTGGGTGTGGGATTGCGCTTTTAGTGCGGATAGCGCGTACCTGGTCACGGCGTGCAGTGATCATTATGCGCGGTTGTGGGAGTTGAGCAGTAGGCAGGTTATTAGGCAGTATAATGGACATCATAGAGGGTTGGTGTGTGTGGCGTTGAATGATTATTCGAATTAGGTGAGGAGGGAATATGTGGAGAGGGAGTGGACAGGCGCGGTGAGACAGGGTCGAAACGTTGCAGTGCATCGAAAGGGGAAGCCAAGCTGGATTCTGTTACTGATATGATATCCCGGTACTTCTGGAGTTGATTGGGTCTTGGATATGATGCTGCCATACTATGCTGCACTTATGTGGCTCGAGAGGAAGCAGTTGAACCATGACAGACGAGATGCCAATGACCATTCCTCGTCCTATGCTATTGCGCCCCCGCCAGCGGCCAGACGAGCTTTCTCGGCGTATTTGTAACTGAGGGCGAATCCGAGCCCCCCTAGCCCTTCGCATATCGTACATCATATCGCTTGCAGATCCAGCCCAGCTTCACTGCAATGTACCACCACTGTATTCACAGTGTCCAAGTCGAGCAGCAGAGCGCCTCGACAATCACCACGCGCTAGTCTGCTGCTCCTTCCTCTCGAACACGTCTGATACCATCTCTAGATGAGAGCTCATCACGCCGGTTGCTGCTTTTACTTTCCTCTCGCATCCATGTGGAGCTCTGTTCCCACGGCTTGACAGCTCTTCAGACATCGTCTCTGTTCCGCCTTTCCTCCTTCAGAAGGGGGCACGAATGGCCTGAAGGTACCATCACCAGCGAGCTGCTCAGATCATGGATCCAGCCAGCATTGCGAGGCTCGTGGTCGTGAGCTGCACGTTCCGGAATCATCGTTGATCGGAAGCTCGTGAGCGCGGTTGACCTGGCAGTTCACATTCGAGCCCGAGCTGTTTTGGGGGAGGGTAACCATGGCATGCCCAGCGAGAGGCAGAGCTGTGGAGCTGAGTCCTGGCTCGACAATGCTGTCGCTCTGCTCATCACGAGCTGTAGAGGGTCTTTTCTTCTTGCCGAGCCGTGATAGTAGCGGTCCGCGTATCAATTTTGCAGTACTTGTCACCTCTGTGGCCTCATCTTTGACTCATCCCTCCACGTAACATGCACACTATCCGTCCTGAACCTCTGCGTCGTAATACTATTCTCCAACCCCCAATCCTCCTTGCCCACCTTCCCACTCGCTGTCCTCCAGCTCAGCAGTCCCGCATGCGCAATCATGATCCCATTATCAATACAGAACCGCTCGTCCGTCGCAAACACACCCCCGCCACGATCCCGCGCCATCTGTCCCATCATCTCCTGCAATCTCTCATTACACCCCACCCCGCCCACAATCAGCACGCTGTCCGATCCAGCATGACTCATAGCTCTTTCCGTGATCTCGACCAACATAGCGTACAGCGTTTCCTGCAGCGTGAAGCACAGATCTGCGCGCGTAATAGCCTCTCCCGTCTCTTTCTCCCTCAGCACCGGCACCTTCGGATCTCTAGTCGGCGAATCCTCCAGTTGCCCGGCCAACGCTTCAATCGTCGCCAGTATCCCGCTGAAGCTGCAATCCATGCCCTTTACTGCATACGGCAGATCCACGAAGCGCTTTCCCTGCTTGGCGAGCTGCTCAATGTTGTAGCCTGGCGCCGGCTCATTGCTGATATGCAATACGCGCGCGAACCTGTCGAGCGTGTTGCCCACGGCGATATCCAGCGTTTCGCCAAAGATGTGGTAGTGTGGGTGGGACCAGGCGAGGACCTGGGTGTTGCCGCCGCTGACGTAGAGGATGGTAGGATTGTGGGCGCCCGTGATGGTGCGGCCCATTTCGATGTGGCCGATACAGTGGTTCACGCCTATCAAGGGGAGGTCCCACATCAGTGAGAGGGTGCGGGCTGCGAGGGCTGCGGATTGTAAGGGTGCGCCCATGCCGGGGCCTTTGGTGTATGAGATGCAGGAGAGGGAGGAAGGAGTCAGATGAGCTTGGGCGAGGGCGCGTTTGACGAGACGGACTACCCATTGGCGGTGGTGGAGGGCGGTGTCTTTGGGGAGGAAGCCGGTTCCTGCTGCGGAGACATAGGTGTGTCGGAGATTGGCGAGGATGTGGACAGGTGCGGAAGGGTCGTCGTGGTGCTGGATTATGCCTATGGCGAGTTTGTTGGCTGAGCCCTCGAGGCCGAGGGAGATAGGCATGTTGGAGGTGTTTGCGTGCACAGTGCAAGCACTTAGAGCGATGAGTGACTTTCTAATCTCGAAGTGATTGCATGATCACGTGCCACAAACTGAAGAAAGTGGTTCACAAATCGTGGAGCAAGGGTCATCGCAGCGAAACCGCAAATTTTCGCAACACCTCCGTTCGTCAGCGAAGAGGCATCAAAACAGCACCGAAAATTGCCAGAACTTCAATCTTTCATCAAAATACAATTCTCATCAACTCTAGAATCAATCGAGAATGCGCTTTCTATATTACTAAAGCTATATAATTGATGATGGAAGGCACAATTTTGGCGGCTGTTCGACAAGTCCTCGTTTCCCGGTCGCAATCTGGAAACCGTGTCATCGAACCCCTTTCTGACCAACTTTTTGAACCTTCTCCACAATGGCGGTAGGTGCACGCTTCAGACAGAGAAAGCTCAACGTCAAGACACAACTTCAAGTACTACGAGAGGACCAGCTTGACGATGATGTCGACCAGAGCATCGTGCCCGAAGATGGTACGGTGCAGAGGATCGAGACTGGTGTTGAAAAGCTGGAGGAGAAGGAGCACCACTTACAGGTCATCATCAATGCGACTCAAAAGTCAGCTGTAGGAGGACATGTTGCACAGCTCTACATTCCAACACCTGAAGCTGTGAAGAGCAAAGGTGTGCAGTATGATCAGCTCTACCCGCCTCGGTTCCAGCAGCCTGCGACGTATATTCGGTTCTCTTCGACCGTTGAGGACTGCATCGGGTGTCCGTATAATATGTCGGCCGAAGACGATGCATGGCTGATTGCATACAATGCCAAGTCGAGTAGTGACAATGGCAAACAATGCTCAGAAGACTGTTTCGAGCATGTCATGTACTTTTTCGAGGAAACTAGTCTGATCCGGCAACCTTTCGCAGCTGTGGACAACACGCCAATACTCAGCTACGCCGAAATGGCAACCGCATTCGATGATAGCATAGACGCCGATGGTCGACACTTTGCTTCCGACATCTACGAGTACTGGTCAACTCAACGACAGAAGCAGGGCAACGTACCTTTGGTTGCGCGACTCAAGACGCTCAAAATGGACGCTGCACAGGAATCGGACGACTCGGATCCTTACGTTTGTTTCCGCCGAAGAGAGGTTCGCCAAGTTCGGAAGACCAGAGGGAGAGATGCGCAGATCGCAGATAAGTTGAAGAAATTGCGGAAAGAGCTTGAGGACGCCCGCCAGCTGCTTGACTTCGTGAAACGTCGTGAACTTTGGCGACGAACTGATCTTGCGTTGTCCAAGCAAATCTTTGAGCAGCGGCTGCAGGTCCGAGAGCTCAAACGAACCCTTCACATCGAGGGTACTGAAGATGACGACCTTCTCCTTACTCAACGCTCGCCCAAGAAGCGAGCAATCGAAGCGCCTTTCAGCAATGCTCGTCCCACGCAGCAACTCAAGCTGACGAGAGGAGACAACATGGCTGGAATACCAGAAGCCGACACGATCATCCTGCTCAGAGACAAACTGCTCGAGCGAGATCGCAAACTCCATGAAGAAGTCAACAGACAAATTAAGGTCGTTGACCATTATAATAATAATTTCATCGACAATACAGAGGCGGCCATATTGGGTATATTGAGCCCAGCGCAGGAGGGCGAGGAGATGTCTCGGTGGGTGACGGCTGACGTCAGGCATACAGCGCCGCCGACTCCACCTGAGTCTGTGATGTCGGATGCTGCTGAGGACAATGATGTCGAAATGGTCGATGTTTCCAGCAGTGATGGCCAAAGTATGGTCCGCTGGGCTGTACCACGAGAATACAGGGAGATGAGGAATACCCCACGCTTTCGACGTCGACAGGGCAGAGGTGGAATGTTCCTGGATCGCCGTATGGTCCGCACAAAGCCTCAGAATTATACGACTGATCGCGACAAGTATGATGGCGAGTCCGGTGATGAGATCGACGAGGATGCGATAGATCCCTTTGACACAAAGGGTATCTATTATCGCAACTATCTCAAGCAGCGAGGTGACAGTGCGCGGCGTGCTGCCAATGCCGCCAGTGCCGCCAACGCTGCCAACAATAGTGCTAATGCCGGTGCAAATTCCAGTGTCAGTATGCAACGAGAAACACCAGTGAATCAGGCCAACGTTCCTGTCCCGTCCGCTCGAGCATGACCTGGGGCCAGCGAATGATGCAAGGTGCAATTGATCGCTAAAGCAGGTCTGTAATGATAGTTCTTGGTCGAAAAGAGCATGTATATTAGTCTCAAAAGTTCATCTCTTCTTCCGCTTCGAAGTCCGTCTCCCCTGCCTGCTAGGTCGTTCCTTGCATTCTCTTGAGTGATCCACTCTAGAATCTCTGTCTTCGCCAGATGACTTCTCTAGTGGTGTGACACTCGACTGCTGGGATTTCTTCAGCGTGTATGACTTTTCTGTCGTGTTGGTGAAGTTTTTTTCGGTCTTTGCCAGTTCGGTGCGTCGAGGTTCCAGGAATTTACGATGAAGTGGACATCAGCTTTCGGAATAGAGTATATGATCCCAAGTGGCGGCCTGTTGACGTCTGTCGTGGACAGAGGGCTTAGCAACATGGCGGGTAATGAGGAAAGGCGATGATCTTCTGCGCTTCCCTAGCCAAGGAACCTCAAGATTATGAAAGAGGGTACGAGTCGAGCTTAGGCCACTGACGTCTTCGAGGCAGAACTTGGGCTCGCCAGAGACACAGCATGATGCCTTTCCTGTTCCAGCAATGACAAAGCGCCAGCCTGTTTTGCTTGTCAGCTTGTGGTGCGCAGGTACGCGTACGTGGATTCAAGCTTTATTGATCAAGAACTCGGGCGCTCATAGACTAGCACAGAGCTCAGGCATAGGTTTGAATCACTTGAATGATGGTGAGGATAATGGGTGGTGTAACAAGACCGGGAGGCTTAAAGAATCCCAATTGTGATGTGCATCATGTGAGAGAGTGGTTGGATGTCGGAGGTCTCTCCACTCCGAGCAGCAAAAAGGGGCGCTTTGAATGTGCCATGACTGCATTCATCTATTCGATGGCATAGTATACAATATCAACAGAAAGCAACCACTTTCCTCCATGATGTGGCCTGAATCTCTCGCACGAGCACAAGCGACTGCTCGTAGGTTATTCCGCGCATTTTGGTCTCTATCCTTCTTCATGATCTAGATCTACACACCAGCCTCATCCATTGATGGGTGATGCGAGGTAGCCTGGCAGTTGTGCGAATTGCGATGGACGTTCGTTTGCAGAGTACTGCTCTTGCTTGTATGCATCATATGCTGGTGGTGGTATCATGACTGGTGGTTGCTGTTCGTTCTGCATGGTGTCGGCAAACTGTGTTTCACTGCCACCAGCGTGACGTTCGTGATGCGTTGAGCTTGGAATCTCAGCAGTAGCACCAGGAATTGACCCAAGTTCCCCGTTGATAGACGTTGTGAAAGTAGGTAGGCTCTTTGTGTCGTTGGCCTCAGCCATGTCTGTGGCACCTCCATGATCTGCCATCTGATTGTGATTCGCATCGTCCAGCTTGAGGGCGCCTGTTTTATACCGCAGATTCACAATCAGACTCTTCGGCTCATTCAGCAAGCTGTCTCTGTCCTCATCTTCACTCATTGCATCATCATCCTCATCTTCGTCGTCGTATCTGCCTTCGATGTCGTTGTCGTCGCCACTCCACTCTTTACCACTGGGAGATTTGTCCACCTCATCATCAAGCTCATCGAATGAGCCATAGCCATCATCAGTCGGGCGATGTGCACGACCACTACGCCGTGGTCTCCCATCTGCACGAGGTGCTTGGTCTGTGTCCAGGGCATCCGAGTCTTCAAGGTCACCTCGAGCACTACTTCCATCATTATCGCGTACAGGATCTCCATATGATTTGCCAAATCGCGATCTGACATGTCGTCCGCTGGCTGTGACTGTAGGAGCAGCTGAGTCCACAGGTGTATCGCGACTGGAATGACGCGCGGACCGCCTGGCTCCAGAGTTGTCGGTGACGTAGTCTTCCTCATCCGAAAACGTGTACTTCATACGCTTGCCACGAGTCCTGCCCTCATATAGAGAGAAGCCAGGCTCAGGTCTCTGGAACGCTGTACGACGCGAGATTCTGTACTCTTTCCTTTTACGCTTCTTTGACGCTGTCAGCATGATACATCATTTCACAAACAGGTCGGCTATGGCATACCTCCTCAGTGAGCTCCAGTCTTGGGATAGCAGCCGTGAACTTCTCGGCTAGCCTTCTTGCTGCTTGACTGCCCTCAGCTCTTAGAGTATCGCCTATGACCTTCAGCTCGTCTATTGTCCCGGCGAGACTCCACCAGGTACTGTCAATGGCTTTGTGAGCACTCTGCCTGTACAGCCTGAACGTCGTATCGTTCTGTCCTTCGATGAGCCAGTACCGTCTTTTGCGACCATCGACTCCCCATGGCTGAACCGAGAGCGGTTGGTTGACATCATCTTCATGCCGTGTCTGCTTGTAAGACTCCTTGAGGATGTTGATAATGACTTCCGAGCTGCTAAGACACCAGACTGTGATAGTTTTGAGTACGTTGATCTGTGCCTGGTCAATGCTGCCCACGGTACGGCTGTGCAGTAACATACTCTCTCGATCGGCGTCAAAGTTGAGAATGTACGACTGCCTGAAAGTGGATTGACACCTTTCCAGCTCAAAGGCCATTGAGACTTCTGTGATTGTATGCATTCGTCCAGCGCTCTTCCATGATGTCCACGCCTAAATAGGAAGCAAGCGTGTCAGTGAATGCGATCTTTGAAGGTGTTGCCCTCGTTGCAGAGGAGGCGGGCTTACTCGACGTATTTCTTCCTGTTTAAAGCCAAGCCAAGTAATGCACATAGATATTGCTCGACCTGCTCGCTTGGTTCCTCCCCGACCACGCCAAGCTCGATATCTTGAGGTCCCAGGTTCGGTACGTTCTTATTGAAAACTTCGGCAAATCTGGAGCGGAACATGACGACAACCTGTGTATGAAAGTGTCAGCGCGAGCACTAATTACGCGTTCATCCGGAAGGGGTGTGGCATTACTGACAGCGATGTCGGGATTGTCGGCGAGCACATAATCATGAGGAGGTGACTGCTCGCGCTCAGGCGAGGGTGATGGCGACAGGCGCGCAGGTGGTATCTGGCGTTTGCGAGGTCTCGGAGCTGGACCTGAGCTTCCACCAAGCTTTCCACCCTTAAGTGTCAATGTCTTTGTGACGACTGGCACAGGTGGAGCAGACTCATCATCGCTTGAAGGCGGGGAAGAAAGTGAGCTGTCACTATCCATCGTTGATGGTGTTGAGTCCCTGGAGTGACGCGCTGGAAGTTCAGGTCGGGTTTCAAGCGTGTCAGGACGGAACGGCTAATTCGTGACACTCGTGACTTCAATCAGTAAGGTCGGGAGCGTCAACCAAGAGTCGGTATTTATGTTCTATTAGGCAAGCTCATCAGATGCATATATAGCTATCAAGTATACAATCTCCTGCTTGGGTTAGAACATTGTCAAATCACTATAGATCTGAACTTGTAGGACTTTATGTAGGCACGACTGAGCGTATTTTCTTAAGCTGCCTTTGGTCCATCCAGCATTACCCTATCCTGCGCGTACCAAGGACGTGGGTTGTGCACGCGATCGAGGTCGCCTGTTGTTCATAGCTTCGATGTCACAGAAAATGAGCCAACAGTCGTGACACAGCTCACACCATGAGGGGGCAGCACAGAACAATCGTGATCAGTGCATACTGCATCCTCTTGAGTTGGTCGAGGCACAATCCTTCTGTCAAACACGCCATGCATGCTATCGCTTTTCATCGACCTCGTTGTTCTCCGAGCCTCATCTGGTCCTCGCATACCAGCCTTTCGTACGAACCGAGAGAGTGCCAGGCGTTTGACTGCAAAGTCGTCCATAGCAATCAGGAATTATAAAGTGTTCAGACCATGAAATCTTCCTCGGCCAGCCTGTTATCACAGGAGGTTCAGCCGCCTGTTCGTGCTGGCACAATATCACAGTGACTTCGGGCATCCAGATTGCACGATGCAGCAGACTCCGCTCGCGTGCTGAACAAAGTGGAAAGCAGATTTGCAGTATAGGGAGATAAGCGAGGTAGGTAGTGTCTAATCAGATGTTTACCATTTGCGCACTTCCGCCAATGCAGCCGCGACCATAACAGAAGCACAGCTGTCCGACCACACCAATAAAGGAGGCCATGCAGAGGGCAGAAAGTGCGATACTTCACAAATATGATTTCGCGAGTGAGCAGTATAACAACAGATGATCGAGGCAAGAGGCGGAAGTCGGTTGAGGTCCAATGTGACCCGGCGGAACTTCGGACGAGACCCTTAATTTCTGCTTCCCACACTCAATCATATTTCGACGTCGACGACAACCTTGCGCACTCTTCATCCAAACAGCAAATCGCAGTTATGGGTAAGCCGACATCATTTCTGCGATGTAGTTTCAACGAGTAGCATTCTGACAAGCTTCAAGGTCGTGTCATTCGTAACCAGAGGAAGGGCCGTGGCTCTATCTTCACAGCCCAGTAAATATTCCTGATCTCGGCGACGGCAAGGCAAGAGAAAAAAATACTAACAGCAACAATTAGTACCCGTCTCAACAAGGCACCCGCACAATTCAGAACCCTCGACTACTCCGAGCGCCATGGATACCTTCGAGGAATTGTGAAGGAGATCGTCCACGACTCTGGCCGTGGTGCGCCTCTCGCCAAGGTCGTCTTCCGTGACCCTTACCGCTACAAGCTTCACACCGAGACCTTCATCGCCAACGAGGGCATGTACACTGGTCAATTCATCTACGCTGGCAAGAACGCCTCTCTCACCATCGGCAATGTCCTCCCTCTCGGATCCGTACCTGAAGGAACTGTCGTCACCAACGTGGAGGAGAAGATGGGTGACCGTGGTGCGCTCGGCAGGACATCAGGAAACTACGTCACAGTCATTGGCCACAACCCTGACGAGGGCAAGACGAGAATCAAGCTCCCCAGTGGTGCCAAGAAGGTCGTCAAGAGCTCAGTCCGTGGAATGGTTGGTATCGTCGCAGGTGGTGGAAGGACAGACAAGCCGATGCTCAAGGCATCGCGCGCTAAGCACAAGTTCGCTGCCAAGCGTAACAGCTGGCCCAAGACTCGTGGTGTTGCCATGAACCCAGTCGACCATGTAAGAGGACCTGCAAGATTATACACCGTGACACACTTGCTGACAAGATACTCCAGCCTCACGGAGGTGGTAACCACCAACATATCGGTAAGGCCTCTACCATCAGCAGGTACGCCTCGAAAGGTCAAAAGGCGGGTCTCATCGCTGCCAGGAGAACTGGTCTGCTCCGTGGTACCCAGAAGGTCAAGGACTAGATATCTGGGTGAAGATGGTTGTTGTCTTATGTGGTTTAGGTTTCGGATATTCCCTTCTGTCTGCATGGCTGCCAAAGGTCTCAGCAGAAGAAAGGGACAGAAGCAAGCACGTAAAAAACAGATCTTCCGACTTGATGATAAAAACCATGCATTTTCCTTCACGATCCCGTTTTTCGTTCTTGATGGTATTGCCTGTGTCATCGCTCATTTGTGTCTGTCATCCAATTGGCACTAAAACTACTACCACGAGTCCAACTGCCGGTCATGGTTTAAAGCTCTTGGGCACTTTCAGCTACCGCTCTGTCACTGCCGTTGTCCTGCTACGCAAACAGCACAATGGCGCGAACAGATACGAACAAACACGATTCTGATGAAATCCATAGTGAAGACAAGTCTGAGCAGATGGAAATAGTGGAGAGCTATATTGGTAGAATGGCTAAGAGCTTAGTATTTTGACTTTATATTATGTATGTACGTTTGGATGCATTGTCACCTATCACAGCACGATCTTGTGACTCGTGCCAACCGTGTCAACCCTGCGGAATGGTGTGCTACGACTGGTTCGCTGTACCGGATCTTTCACACTGGCTGACTCTGATTTACCAGCCTCCATTGAGATCACTTCCCTCTCTGCAGTACTCGTACCGTTCAGCCCAACCTTGCGAATCAGTGTCCCACGTTGTGTTTGTCGTTCTCCAGCGCTGCTGGAGGCACGTCCTGATAGTGATTTGCTGGGCTCCGTTGTGATCACTTCCTTCTCTGCTATGCTCATGGAACTCGTCCGGATTGGCGTCCCGTCTGCGTCCAACGGAGCGGTAGCTTGTTGAACTGTATCTTCCACCTCGGAAAGTGATGATTCTGGGTTGTTATTTGTTTGAAAAACCTTTGAACGTAAAGCCGCCAGTCGTGCCAATCGTGTCAATCTTCGGGTGAGTGTGTGACCCGGGCGAGTCAGTGTGTGACCGGGGTTTGCTTGCGTTTTGCTGACCTCTGGCGTGTTCACTATGTTCTCAACTATACCAAGAGCATCCCTTGGTTCCAATGGCTCATATGCTTGCCATGGTGTCTTCATGCCGTCCGGTAGATGAGATGTGATCTGTGTAACAGTTTCGTCCATTGTCGATGAACTTTGACCTTGTGCATTCACAGCTTGCCGCACGTAGCGCATCAAATATCTGTACCGACGTTCATCTACCGGGCTCAGTTTCCTCTGCGCCATGGTCTTCCTCGTCACTTTGCTGCGTTTGGCGGAATGCCACGGCAGTTCGGGAAACTGGCCCAGCGTTCCCTTTGAGGCAGCTTCGAAGACTTTGTCGGACTCGAGCGGGTTCGTAAGCATCTTTTCCAACAATTCCTGGTCCTCGACGTCGTGTAAGGCAATATACGTGTTCTTATCAGGCTCAAGCCCAGCCGAGATCATCTGCAGTAATATCTTGACAACTCCTTCCACTCTCTGATCTTTGGCGTATCCTTGCAGAAATGTATTCCAGCTCACGAGGTCAGGATCAAGCTGACCCCGATGCATCCGTTTCCAGGTACGTCGAGCTGACCTTATTAGGCCCAACTTCATCTTAGCATTCAGAATGATGTTGAAGGTTTGCAAGTCAGGCTTGGCTTGAACAAGCGGTAGCCCAGTAGTTTCATCAATGATATGAGATGGTACAGCTCGAACCATATCGTTGAAGACCGTACCCCAAGACTTAAGGAGTGGGCTTGATCGAAGTCGTAAAGGGTTACGGAATAGTGCCTTCATGAATGCGTTGTAGGTATGGGTTGTGGCGAGTAAGGGCATAATCAAAGGCTCTTCAGCTCTTATCAACGTCTGAAAGCTGTTATAGACTAATCTTGTGCCCGCATGCCGTTGAGTCTGACGACTGTGCACACGTATCATAAGGCCAATAGTAGCTGGAGCAGGATACTGCTTGACGATGTTCTCATTGCGTGGCCTTTCTCTTAGGATTCGCTCCATGCCTTGGTTCACAATTTCAAGTGCACGCAACGGCTGCATCCAGAAGTGTAGCTCGTAGAAGCGAAGAACGTGTCCCATGTTCTGCCTAGCATTGAAATGATAACGACATGCCATGATCTCTGTCAACAGTACCGGTGAGTATGACAGATTCTCCGGGTCGAGCTCGTGGTAAAGTCTCTTGTATGTCGCCTTATCGCCGAGACGTCTGCACATACTGAGGAGGATCGTATGTGTATAATCGTCAGGTTTTACTTCCTGCTCGTGGAGAAGATTGTAGATGCGCCACGCTGTGGCTGGATCATTGGTTTCAGCAGCGTTGAGTATGAGAACATTGAACATCGCAAGATTGAGCGTCATGCCAATGCCCGAAAGCGCAGCCACAATGGCAGAGCTACTTTCATACTGGCCGCCTCCTCTTTTCGATTGACGCAGAAGCAATGAAGCAATTTTCAGTACACTCAGATCCGAACCATCGAGTCGTTCATGCGGCAACAGCTTGAGCGCTTGTATGGTCCCCGCCGCATTTCCTCTTTTGGCACTTTGCAAAGCCTGTTGGATGACTAGATCGTCTGGGTGATGGACTTCTCCTCTTGCCGATTTACCGTAGGCATAGATCTTTGCCAAGCGATACCCTTTGCCTACAGCAAGATCGTCTAGCACACGCTCGTGGCTATGCTGTGACCCTATAGTAGCATCGAGTACAGTGGTGCTGTTCGCGAACTGTCTCGATTCCTCCTTGACCGCGTCCTTTACTCCATCCGGCGCCCGAAAGGTACGACCATTGATGCCTTCTGTCCTACTGAGCGGATATCGTTCGTCGTCTGCACGGTCATGATCAGAACTTAGAGGAGTTCCATCCAAGGCTTCCTGTGTGCTGTGCAGTTGTCTTCGTCCGTGGAGTTTGTTCGACAACTCCGAGCACCACGAACTGTTACCGAAAGCTTGTAAACAGAATGTGTGATAGGGTATTCTGCGCGGTCGCTGTTTCGTAGATGTTTGAAGACTGACTGAGCATTGTGCCGCAGAAGCTGTTGTGTGTAAGCTCTGGCATCGTGGTTTGTGAAATGGCCAAGGAGCGAACACGCGGGGCGCAAGGAAAGGAAGGATGGGGAGATCTTGTGACGGCCATTGCTCTAGATGCCGAATCGAGCAGCGCCGCATGAAACACTACGAAGTTAGTAGCCCATTGGAGATGGCAGATCACATTCGCAGCTGGTATTGTTTTACATTTTTTGGACAACCGAGGATGACCCGGCTGACATCTTGACATGATCTATTCTTGTGAACACAACGAATTCACTTCTCGCAATCTCCCAGCATAGACAGGCGCGATCAAATCGCGATTGGCTGTCTGACCGCTCGCAAGCAGACATGTCCGATCTCACTACGCTCAATGCAGCAACGCAGGATCGCAAAGCACGCCTTGCGCAGCTCAAATCTCTCAAACGCAAAGCGCCTCCAACAGATCAAGATGAAGCCACACCCAGAGAAGCCATCATCAAGAACGACGATCGATCACCGTCTTCTGGCGTAGCAGCACAGATACTGTCGGGACGAAACTACGATCCAGCAACAAGAGGACCAAAGCTCGGGTTCGAGACAGCTCCGGATGACGGACAGACGACCGTGGAAGAGCAAGCAAGAGTGCTTGCGGAAGAGACGAAACAGCAAGCAGAGCAAGAAGCATTGGAGGACAAGCCATTGGATCTGTTCAAGTTGCAACCAAAAAAGCCGAATTGGGACCTCAAACGAGATTTGGAGCGGAAGCTGGATGTCTTGAATGTGCGTACTGATAATGCAATTGCGAAACTCGTGCGGGAACGGATCAGAAAAGCACAGGAGGATGTAATGAAGACTGGTGCAACCAAGGATGGAGCAGAAGTTGGCATGGAAGGCACGACTTTGGTGGAGGCTGTGCGCGAGTTGCAGCGTGAGGAAGAGGCGGATGAGAGGAGAGAAAGGGAGGCGGATGAAGCACTACTATCGTGATATTGACTAAGAAGCCTTTGAAAAGGATCGCTGCCCAGAAGAGCGCAGACTACTTGTTCATCGCTTCTGTGAGCGCCAAACGTTTCGAGAATGGACTTAAACTACGTTCCCGTCGCACTCCACGGTCATCTGGACGTGTAGGTCCTCCTCGATTCGTCCCGCCACGATCTGGTCGACCTGGGCTTCTAGTTCGATGGCCACTATGCTCGTCTCGGCGAGCTGGCGAAGCACTCCTAGAGCGAGGTCGTCTTCTGGTGTCGCGTCGTGTCTGATGCCTCTCCCTCGAAGGCCCTGACGATGGCGATCTCGACATGCGCCGGGGGTGGTCTCGCGCTGCTAACGCATCTGCCCTCGTCTTTCGAAGTGGCGGACTGGCGGATCTCGATTTGTTCGTCGAGACGGTTGATACTGATGACTGTGAGGAGGATCGAGCACGCCTTCTCTCTTCATCTCGCTTTGCGAGCAGCTGATCCGCTATCCCTTTTCTGACTATCATCAGTGATGGCCACTGACGCATAGTGCTTGGAATGCTGGCACAAAAACTCACTTCTCCATGAGATCGTTCGGGCCATCATTAGTGAGCGCTGGAGCTAGACTGGGGTGGAGAAGTTGTTGCGTGCGTGATGGACGAGCTTTGTAGGGCCTCGTCTGCGCTGAGGCTATGCATTCATAGCTACACAAGGTTAGCAGCCACACAGCAAACTACTGCAACCCATTGACGGACCTGTAATGGCCTTTAGCCAAACCTAGCGCGAAGTCAACATTCTTTCTCTAATCTGTCCACAAGAGTGATCGTACATTTTTGGCAAGTTGTGTTTGGGGTAGCCTTTGAAGGACCACTAAATCGTGAACTGCTCATCTTGAGATTCTGCCGACAGAGATTGCGCTACGTTTATCTATCTGTATAAGTGCTATATTGGCCAGCGACTCGCTCGGTAATACTCCCGTGTATGGCAATGTGAGAATGTCGATATTGATGTATCTTGTGAGAGTTTCAGATGGCGCCCTTGGATGTTTTGCTCCACGGCTGGCGCTGACTCGTGTGATTCTGAACCTGATGAAATAACTCCTTCAGTTTAAGTTATACAAATCAACTTGGCACATCCGCAAACGCTGCATTCGACCTCCGTCTGGCTCTTCGATCACTCAAGTTTCAGACACTGGTAGCGATTGCTTCAAAATGTCAATTGCGTGTCACATCCCTCGTGGGCAACCTTTCGGCTGAGTAGGCAGCACTCAAACCTCATCCTCTTTCTTTTCTAGTCGTGCGCATAGAACACTTTCGTTCATAAAGCCGACCTCCGCTTTTCGAGACGAACGTGAGGAACGATTAGTAGCTGACCATGTCAGCCATTCCAGCGCGGAAGTCGTTCGCTCAGGTACGTTGCGCGCAAGTCAACTCCTCCTAGATCACGACTGACACAATGTACAGGTTGCGGCCGAAGCAAATATACCCATCATATCAAAAGAAAATCCAATGCAAAAACCTAATGAGGAGGCGCCTGAACCCACAGGCACAAAACTCTCTAATGCTGCACTCGCTCGCCTTTCAAATGTGCCCGAACACATTGCTGCTAGCACAAACGTCAGTCGACCTTCTACATCGACCCCGCTCTCATCAACGAGCGAGGTTGAGCAGCTCAACAATGCGCTTCAAGCGGTCAACCTTGACGATAGTCGCCTCCAGTCACTTCCTACAGATCAACTAAGCAGAAAAGAATTCGACACAAAGAGCGTAGCGTCAAGAACGACACACACCCTAGATGAGAAGGAATCGCTTAGACCAGATGATAGTGCAAGCATGCAGGCTGCGCCGGAAGAAGATGCCTTTTCTCCAGCAGGTTCGATAGTGGCAGGCTCGAAGGAAGGGTCGGATCCCGAGGTGCGGGCATTTCGTCATCAGCTTGACGTGCTCGAGTGTGCACGCCCGGCGAAGCTGCTTGGTCCAAGACCGCTTACTGGCAATGAACTAGTCGGCGACTCCGACGGTGCGATGAGCTTCTCCACCCCACCTATCGCCAGCCCCTTCGCGCCGTCGGACGCATCCAGTTTCGATCGCCCGAAGATCACGAATTCGAATCCATTTATCCCCCCAGACGAAAAACTGCTGGAAGCTTTGGCGTCCCCGAAGGATCGTCTGTTCGTTCTCAAGATCGAACAAGACATGATAGACTTCCTCAAAGATTCCAAGTAAGTCAGTACCGGGCCGCTTCGTGAGATGACTGCTCACATCTGCCAGGGACGAGTATCTTCAGCTACCTCAAATGAATGCTTTCTACAGAATGCTCTCTCATAAGCTAGCCGACTACTACTTTTTGGGCCATCTCATAGACGAATCGATGAGCTCTGTCCGTATCTTCCGTACTCCACACTGTCGATTGTATGTCACTCTGTTCCACAAACGTCATGATACTTGACTAACATCTACAGACCTCCTCCTCTCATCGGCCCAAATTCTGTGGCGGACGGAGGTACTCCCCCCGTTTCGATGCCAGCTCGGAAAATCATGCGGAGAGGTGGTGAGGGTGCACAGAATGACCTTAGGCTCATGTCACGTGCGTCTTCCAAGGGTGCGGACGGCGATGATAAGGACAAAGGTGCTTTGACGAGAGAAGAGCGAGAAAATAGATACAAAGAAGCTCGAGCTAGGATCTTCAAAGACTTCAAGGAAGATGCGCCCGAGAGTGCCGAAGCTGCAGCGAAGAATTCAGAAAAGGATGTTTCCAGATCCAGTTCCGCGTCTGGAGCGAAGAAACCCAAGAAGAACAAGAAACACAAGGACGATGAGTTCGAGCCTCGATCAGCATTTACAGGATTGACACCATTCACACCTCCTCCAGCGACGCATATTGCGCCTGATGGAACGTTCTACAATCCCTTTGCGCCGTATGCCATGGGTGCACAACAAGTTGGGATGGGGGGCTTGTTCGACACGAATCAGCAAAGTCAGATGTCTATGCCGCCTCAATATGCACAACAGCAGTTTCAGCCTCAAACAGCCAATTGGCAAACACAGCAAGTCAGTCAAGGCTACATGCTGCCGACCGGGATGCCTGGGTACGGACCTTGCTACCATGACCAAGGAATGACTTACGATGGTGCATCACCTCCCCAGAACATGGCGAGTCAGCTTACACCAAGAGCTACCGCACCTGCTCTATCGATGCATTCTGCAGGTGTGACACATGGCGATGAAAATGTTGGCTGGAAGCAGAACTATCCCAATCACTTAGCAGCACACAATGGAGCACAGCTTTCGTCCTTTGCCGACTACAACCAACAGATGGCATATCTGATGACGCAGGGTGGCAATGGTTTCTCCGCGCAAGATCAGCATAGTATGAATCAGCAGGCAGCGTTTCAGTTCCCAGGTCATGGACGACCGCAGTTCAATCCTCAGAGTCAAGCATTCGTGCCGGGCACTTGGGGAGCCAGTCAAGGATATCAAGGCTACACGAATATGCCGTACCCACAACAGTCAGCAGTCCCCCACTACCCAACTCAAGCTCCTGGCCTACTACAGGGCGCATCAGGTATCCCGCAATACTTCATCTCCCCTCCAAATGGTCAAAGTCGTGCCGTGCAGCACCAACATCAACACCACCAGCACCAGCATCAACCACGTGCATCGCCCGCAGCTAATGGCTCACGACCTTCGCCCAATACAACAAGCAGTATATCGAAATGGGGTACGCCTGCGACACTTCCTGCCAAACCACCTCCGCCAGCAATACTGTCGCCGTTTGTGGACTTACCTCGTGATCCGCAAAACCAGCAACCCTTACCGCCCAATCCATATACGAATGGACTGCGACCCGCGAGCAATAATACTCCAAGGGTTGGTGCTTCTAGGTGAGACGACTTGTTGTAGGGAGTCAGGACTTCATGGATACATGCGTGGATGGTGTTTGGCGGCTAGTGGACAATGTATGCGGGTAATGACTTGGGTGCCGGAAAAGGATTCGGAGCATAAAGCGATCGAAGGCATGGACGGATTCGGCTGGCGTCTTTTGATATAGATCAAACCTGTGTGCAATAAATGCACGACTCCTCCCGGAATCCTCGAATGACAGTATGGCTGCATCTAACCTCTTGGCGTATCGTGCGGTCTTGTTGGAGTTGACCCATCATCGCCAACTATATTTGCCACGATTCTTCATCCTGCGAGTTCGCATCATCCTCCAACCTCGACCATACAACCACAACGCGGCATGCAACCTCCTCAAGCCGACTTCTCCTCTGCCTTCCTCTCCAAATTCCTCGCCTCCCTCCTCGCATACCCATACACCATCCCCGCCCGCTCCTCCGCCGCCTCCCGCAAATAGTGCCAATCCGTGTTCTGCACCCGCCTCGTCCACCTTTCCACAGTCCCATTCCACATCTCCTTCGCCGTCTCCGCAATACCCTGCGGCTGCGCCTCGCGATCCCGCAATATCGCCCGCCGCCGTTTCGACCCGTACATGCTGCTTGCGTCCGAGGTGATAGTGTCGTCGCTGGAAGCATCTGGTGAGGGGTATGATGGTGCAGTGTGCTCATCTAGGGTGGCTGAAGGATCTAGGGGTGGGGTGCGTGGTGCGAGCGAGGGATCGCGTCGTAGGAATTCGGAGCCGGTGGAGAGGTGATTGAGGACGAGGGTATTTTGGCGGATGAGCATGGCTTGGGAAAGGCGGTTGGCGCGATGGGCGGAGAGAGTGAGATAAAGGAGGCCTGTTGTTAGGGTGAGGCCACCGAGCTGGGAGGTGTGTTAGTGGACGTAAGGGAATGGTGGGCAAAGATGGCACGTACGAGACCGGTTGTGAAACCCATTATGATGTGCTGCTGCTCGGGAGTCCTACGTAGATAGGTATGAATGTGCGCGCGAAGCCTGCGCTTTGGTCAGGGCAAGAGGTAGATGTAAGATAGCTAGAGGGATAGGGATTCAATGATATTGCTGCAGCGAGTCATGCGCATCTTGATCGACAAGAAAGTTGAAACAACCACATCAATTGTCTTGCAGCAATACCACAATCACCATTTCCCAGCAACACACTCGGACTCGGACTGCAGTGCATTTGTCAGCTGAGCAGATAGCGATACCCTCATCCAGCCCAGCAGTCACACAAATCTCACCTCGACCTGTAAACTTGAAACTCTCACCCGCTCCTTGAAAACCACCATCACCACAATCACACCATGGCAGGGAGCCGCCCCAAGTTCCGCCATCTCTCTCGCGACAGCGCCCACCGGAAAGCCCTCCTCCGTAACCTCGTCACCTCCTTATTTGAACACGAAAGCATTTCCACAACATGGCACAAAGCAAAAGAAGCCCAACGCCTTGCAGAAAAGCTAGTCACACTCGCAAAACGAAACACAACCGTGAGCCGGACAAAAGCCGGTGCAATCTTCTTCGTATGTATAGCCTGTCACCTGCCCTCAGCCCGATTATGCTTTCCTGCCTCCCATAGACAATAGTCCCAAAATCTCACTCGCCAGCAAGGCTAACACACCCACAGCGCCCTCTCACACTCCTTCCCAAGCTCTTCGGGCCCATCCGCGAACGCTACACCTCCCGCCCCGGCGGCTACACCCGCGTCCTGCGCATCGAGCCGCTTAAAGAAGACCAAGCCGCCTCCGCCATCCTCGAGCTCGTCGATGGACCCCGCGACATGCGCTTCGCACTCGCCGCACAAACAGTGGCGCGGGATCGGCTACTAGGCCAGCCGCATACGGCACTCACGAATCGGAATGTGGACAAGGTGATTGCGTTTAGAGGTGAGGGTGGAAGGGAACAGTTGGAGGAGGAGGTGAGCAGGTTTGTGGAGATGGAGAGGACGGGACAGAGAGGGACGAGTGATGCCGAGGCGAAGAAGCCGGTGTACTGGAAGGGGTTGAGGGGGGATCAGTATTATGGGAGGTCACGGGCGGGGCAAGGGGAGTAGAGTGGCGAAGGAGAAGGATTTGTACATGACGAGTGTGGGCACATGTATTGCATATCTGTGGTGTTTGGGCATGTTATCAACAGGACTGATAAGCATTGCGTAGTTGTAAAACATCAAGCAAGGATACCTGTTTCATTCTTCACAAGCATTCACAAGACTTCCCACTTCATAGCGCAGCCATACTGCGAAGGTCGCAACGAGGTCCAGTCACTTGAGGTTGGACGGAGTACTTCGTACAGTGACATCATGTCAAGCCGATTGTAGGACTGATATTAAGGTCTCGGCACGCTTCTGCTGTGAGCTTTGTGATTGTAAAAGGCGAGTATCACACCGAACTGTGTTTCCCTGATGCAAATCTGCATACCAAGCAATAATAATATCCTTCGCTCCATCTTCTGACGGACAAAAAAACCGCAGTGAGCTATTAAGCCAAAGCCATCATCACAATAACCACTACCATGGCTGCAATTACACCCCTTGATCCTCCGCCGCCACCACGACCTGTGCCTGCTGACGAGTACAGCGCCGTCGACAGCCCACAGCACGACCGATCATACTCAACACCATTCATCATTGCTGCGACCTCAAACACACTCCCATTTTTCACCTCGCTTCCGACCGTATAATTACCCAAATCATAATAATCCACAAGCAAAAAGTTCGGAGGTCGTCCCGCATACATCGTCTTGCAGCGATCCGCCATCGTGCCCAGACCTGAAGTCCCATTTACCGAGTTCGTGATTTCCAAATCAGCGAAATTTGGAATCAAAATGTCACTGCCGCCCAGACTGATGGCGACATTGAGGTTGTGATTCGCGAGATAAAGCCGATCCATTGTCTGATTCTGCGTGATCCCAGGCGGCCGCTGCATATCGCAAGGGAACGTCGGGTCGGTAGGAGAGAAGGGCGATTCCGCCATCTGGCTGAACTCGTCGAGGATATAGGGCACCTCGGTTTGGTTGGCTTGGTAGTCCATGAAGACGATGACCCGCGTGTTGGCGAGGATGAGCTCGGAGAGGGTGGGCCAATCGTCGAGGGCCATTGGGATCTTGGGGGGACGGTAGACGTATTTGAGCATGCCTGAGGTGTTGAAAGCGGGCTCGTAGAGTGTGGGTGAGACATAATCGGAGTTTACAATCAGGAGCGTTACAACGTCGTAGGGGTTTGCATCGAGCCATTCGCGGACTGTGGTGAGGAGGGAGCTGTAGGGGCCCGCGTTCAGGTAATCACAGGAAGTGTGACAGCTGTAGATAGAGTTGTTGACGTGGTGGGTTTCACCTTGGACTGATGTGAGGGTCAGCACGTAGAACACCTTACAGCCGAGTGGCAACACTTGAGAAGACCTACTCATCCTGACGCCATCATTGAGCTGTCCAGTAATGGACACATCCTGATTCGAGAAGAGATTGTTCTTGACTGCGAACGCAGAGTTGTGGCTAGAGACTTGCGTTATATTGGAATACTTTCGTGAACAGAAGGCCGCGTAGTTATTGCAAGGCTGCGTATTGGACGGGGCCACAGATGAGCCTGTCGACGTGCCAGTCGATGAATGGCTGCTGCCGACTAGTATATTGGAGTTCCTTGTACTCGTAGATAACGCAGTGCCATTGGTCGAGACATTTACTGCACTGGTCACAGATGATGACAAAGTCACCGTCGAGCTGTAAGTTATGTACGAGCCTGTAGGTATCGACACATTCGATCCTGCTATCGTCGAGAGCGTCGACAAGGCAGCTGTAGCAAGAGATGTGGCTGATATAGAGGCAGTGGTCTGAGCAAGGCCAGATGCTAGGAATAGACTCGCCGCAAAGTGATAGAAATAGGAATGCATCGTATCGTGTCTTTCCTTTCACGGTATGTATGCTAGCCTCGACAACGACAGACCAAGACCAAAAACAAGAAAAATACCTTCACTTATAAACTCAAGGAAACATGAAGTCAGGCTCACCATCACTGCCACGCGCGGCCACAGCCCGTCAGCCATGTTGCGACAGCCAAAATAATTCGTCGCCATGATGCAATGCCGAGAAGGAACGAGCGGCACTGTGATTGAGTTTTTGTGTGCTCCACTCATCTTTTTCTGGGGGTGTTGCGTACTCCTTTGCGAGCCTCATTCATAACATATCTGAGCGTCAGCGTGAGACATCATATTCATATCTTTGTGTTGTGCCGTCTCTTCTCCTTCTTGTTCTGCTTCCTCCTCATCATCGCTATATCCTTCCGCAGAACCTTCTGAAATACACGTCTTGGTGCGTTCCTGCCATTCCTCATATCCCTTTCTGCACAGTCATGGGTTTGTTCACTTCTAAGAGAAGAGACGAGACCGAGAAGCACGCCAGGGAAGTACGAGATGCAAAGTTTTCTGGTGGTGCCATGGACAAGTCCGCCCTCAAGCGAGCCACCCGACCTCGCATGATCTGGTGTATCATCACTTCACTTCTTCTCCTCATCAGCGTCATCTTCCTCATCCTAGTCGAAATCGGGAACACATCCAAGAGCGGCGCACTCCCCAACATCTACTTCATTAAGCTCGACTTATCTCACGTCTTCCCGACCACCATACCAAATTCGAATCTTTTGAACTCGATTGCGCAGACTTTGGGACTTCACGATTTCTATCAAGTCGGCTTGTGGAACTATTGCGAGGGCTACAATGGGCAGGGCGCTACGGCCTGCTCCAAAACTCAAGCGCTATACTGGTTCAATCCTGTTGCGATCATAGCGAACGAGCTCGTGGCCGGCGCATCAGGTATGTTTTGAGCAGCAATTCACACGACACTCTTCCCAATCTACTGGTCTATATGCTGACTACGTGACAGTTACCCTCCCATCTGAGGTCAACGATATACTCAACATCATACAGATAGCCTCGCAGTGGATGTTCGGGCTCTTCCTCGCTGGGACGTGCCTGTCGTTCGTCATGATATTCGTGGTCTTGCTATCAGTATCGAGTCGCTGGGTTGCTTTCCTGGTGATGCTTCTCACAGCGCTGAACGCTATTGTTGTATGTGCAGCGAGCGTAATAGCCACGGCTATGTTCATCATCATGCGGAACGAGTTTGAGACTGCGATTACGGAAGTCAACATAGGCGCGACGATTGGCACAACGATGTTCGCCTTCATGTGGGTGGCAAGCGCCGGCGCATTACTGGCCTTCTGCATACAACTTTGCTTGACTTGCTGTTGCACGAGTCGGAGAGATGTCAAGATAGGAAAGGCGAAGGGTGTCAAGGCGTATGAGAAAGCTTCGGCGTGATAAATTAGTGCTTCTGGGATAGTCAGCATATGGACTGTCTGTAATGTGAGGCATTCGGATCCAATGTCTCCAGCTTGTCTCCTTCATTATGAGACGATTTGCTTGATATTCGCAGTATCCCAATGAGGACGGAAAGGGTCGGTCGCGCTTACCTTACTAAGTAGTAGATCGTCACGTGACACTAGACGCATATTTGCCACCACATCGATCTCAGCATCAAGAGATGATAACTTTTCGATTCACTCAATTATTCTACACCTTCGACGTTCTGCAATATGGGTGTCGATATCGCTCATGCTGGTCAGCCAGCCATACAGCCCTCCACAACGACCACGCGGCCTCAGCGCGCCGCCACGAAGCGAAAATCCCCAATCGTCATCGATGATGATGATGATGACGAGGAAGAAAGCTATGCACCAGTCAAGAAACGAGCTCGCAAGCAAAACACAAGAGCTGTCGTCTCTGCCGATGATCCGATCGTACCAGCTATCGCACCAGCGATACAGGCAAAAGCAGACAGATTAGCTGCTGCACGAGCGCGAGTTCTTGCTGAACTTCATGGCTACCAAACCGAGAACAAGAAAGCAAGCTCCAAGCAGCCTGCCAACAAAGCTGCCTCTAAAGCGAAACTTCTCGATGACGATGAGCATGTTGAACCAGAGGATTACGATGTTCTCCCCGTTAAAGCCACCAAAAGCAAGGCGAAGAAAAAGGCAGATTCTACAGAAGAGAAACGCGCCAAGCGTTTCCGAGAAAAGGCACCTCAGAGTTTCGCTGAGCTCTTCGACCGTGCAACGACCCAGCGCATGTTCGTGCTTGATCGGATACAAACCGCATCCTCAGCCGCGCCACCCTCTACAACTCCCCTCACATATGGCGCCCCGGCAGCGCCTGCTACAAGCCCAGCCTCTGCACCAAGCGCAAAAGTGCACCTAGCCGGCACGACAGGCAACATCTACATGGTGCACATCACGCATGTCCCGACGTGCAGCTGTCCCGCCTACACCAAAGCAAAGTCTCCCTGCAAACACGTCATCTACGTGCTCCACCACGTTCTCAAAGCTCCAGCCAACCTCGTCTACCAACTGGCTTTCCTGACCTCGGAGCTGCAAGAGATATTTACGCATGCCCCACCACCTCCCGGAGCAGACGGCGTCGACGCCAACACAGCGGGAAATCGCAAACCACTTGAGGACGACTGCCCAATTTGCTGCTGCGAGTTCGAATGTGGTGAGCCGGCGAGCTCTACGGTCTTCTGTTGCGCGGCGTGTGGGAATAATATGCACACGACGTGCTTCTCACAGTGGGCTGCCAGCAAGCGCGCCACGGGGTCTGTAGTGACGTGTCCCTTCTGCAGGACGCCGTGGCAGGCGGGCGAGCAGGACATGTCCGCTGCAGCGAAGGATGCGGTCGGTGCTGTTGTTGCGGGGACGGCGCAGGTGAATGCGGATGGTTATGTGAACATTGCTGGGGCTTTGGGGATCAGTGGCAAGAGGGACTATTCTAGCGTAAGTGATCCTGGCATTGGTGTGGTGTGGTGTGGAGGATGAATGTGCTAAAGGTGTGTTTGTCTAGTACCATCAATTCTGGGTGAGATCGCAGAGAAGAGAGGGGTTGATTGATGATGATGATGAAGACGATGATGGGTATTGAATGACCCATCGCCCTGGCCCGCCTACAGAAGGAGACAGGACGGGCAGCAACTATTACTACACTTTGCTACCACGCATCGTAAGAATACCGGAAGATGAAAGCGAAGGATTGTGACTGCGTTGTTTGTCGGAAGACCGCTATATGAGTTGATGACCACAAATGGGATGCAGCTCTTTCCCAACGAGATACATGACAATGGGATGGGAGAAACGGAGGCTTAACATAGATACCCAGAGGACAGAGTTCACGAAGATATGATACAATACGGATTTGCCACAATGCACAACATTACTGGCGCAAGGTCAGCTACAGCTAGACTTGCTCAATCGCTGTAAAGGTGACTAGATAGAGGAGGCGGAAAGATGTTTGTTCTAGGCTGCGAGGTTACACTAAACAAGGGGTATCATTTGGATTCTTGCAGTCGCTGTACAGATTTCCATGCACAAAAAGTGAGCCCGTCGGCCAGGCCAGCGGAGGACCACCTCCAAAGAATGTATACAAAGTTCGAGACATGCGCACGAAAGATAATGAGCGGTCACCAACGCGATCAAACCAAAACAACCCAAATTTTAACAACGCCAGTCGTCCTAACGCGGCCCCAAGCCTCCCATGATCTAAGTCGTGATCATCATCGTTGCAGTGTCATATTCTGCCACAGTAATCATCCTGAATATGTCGAGACCGTCGTACCAAGGTTACTCCGCTTCGCTGGAGGAGGAGGCGGCGCTGGCTTGGCTCCTCTGCTGGGTGGCGGCGGCGGGGGCGCTTTCTTGCCCTGTATACTCGTCGTGTTCGTGTTTATGCTCGTTCCAAAGCTCTTTCCGCCACTTTCCCAGCTGGTGTTTCGACTCAAGCCAGACGAGTACGATAATCCACCTTGACTTGTTGCTGGCGAGCTGCTGCGCTCATTCTCCCAGAATTTGGGAGGACTGCTGGATATTGCTTCGTCCATTGGATCACTGAACACATCGCTTGCGGATCCCTGCCGCTGTCTGATAGACCTCAGTGGTGTCGGCTGACGGAGAAGACTTGCTGAATCTGCTGTAATGTTTCGGGAAATGTTAGGTCGTGGTGCGGTAAGGGTATCTGAAGTTGCTCCGCGGCTTATGCTGGGTCTGGAAGAAGACCAGTCGAAGCCGGGGCCTTCACGACTTGGTGATCCAGCCCCACCCGGAGAACTTCTAAAAGGTAAGGGAGGTGGTGGAAGGTCATCTTCCTCAACTCGGAAGGCACGCTGGGATTGTAGTGTGCTAGATCGTGAGCGCGTTGGTGGCGTGGGACGGCCTCCACTCGTAGAATTCGCAGGCCAGTTCCTCTTCAGTTGAATGAGAACTTCCCGAGACCGATCGTGGAAATTAAGTTCTGCTTCTAAGAAAGCGTATAAACCGTTCAGGTTGTCCTGTTCAGCGTCGATAATGTCCTGCATCCGTCGGTACACATCTTCGGTAGACTCCTCATACTTTGCCTTTTGTGATCGGAGGTCTTCTTCCGCTTTGTAGTCGTCCTTCTTGGCCTTTTGTATTTTCGACAGTGTGCTGTCATACGCAGAACGTCGAGACTCGAGCTTCTTCTTCGAACTCTGGCAACAAGTCAGGAAAGTCTGCAAGCACCTAGCATGTCTCCGAGCCATACCTGGTAATCCTTCATTTGCGCCATTGATCTTTCTAAGGCTTCAAGCCAAGTTGCCGCAGCAGCAGCACCGTATGTTTCCTGCATCCTCGCGATGCGCTCGTTGACTTGTCCCATACCTAAATGGATGGTCAGTCTATATTGCGAGTATCGACCATTCAAGCAGTGCATACCGAGGAGGGCATCTCCAAATCTGTTGCCATCCTCAAAAGCCTCTCCATGCCTTGACATTGTGGTTCCAAGATATGCAATTGGAATAACCTTCTCCTTTCCCTCGCCTTCGGTACGCTTGGACAAGGACTTGACGTATGTGCTCATGGAGTTATACATCTTCTCGATACCTGGTATGGATTATCTTAGCGGGATAGGTGGGATTACAGGACTACATGACGATGCCATACCCTCATGTCTCATAGTCATCTCGAGCTCGAGTGCTTTGTAGTCTTCCGGTATTGTGTTCTTCGAGTCCCTCGCCATCTTCTCCTTTCCCCATTCTGCTAGACGTCCCAACTTGTTCATGTTGTCGATGTTGTCGAGGGGCTCAAGTAAATGTCGTGATAATAGGTAGACGAGGAGCGTATGAGCAGTGCAGGTGAAGCTATATACCGAGCAAGGTGCGTGGACGCCGATGTTCAATGGACTTGCCCCGGATTGATTGGCGCCGCGGCAGAAGGCTTGGTGCAAGTGTGAAACGAATGGACCCTTTGCAGAAATCGTATCAGTGTCGCACAGTAGGCGCTTGTGGGTTGGCGGAGCTAAATGGATGTATACCAAGCAAGGATGATCAGACGAAGATGAGACACCAGGAATAGAATCAGAGGACGAGGACCAAGGGGACAGTCGGGCAGTCGTTGCTTCCCCGCGAATGCAAGCCCCGCAAGAGTCAGACGGTCAAGGGGGCCTCGAATTCTCGATTATTGGGAGAGTCCCTTCAGGGAGGAGCCCATTCAACCGCAATGACGTTTCATGTTTCTCCATTTACTTTTTGATATACACCACACACGCACGCATTTGTACTTTTCTCATACTGGACACTGAATGCTCAAGATGGCCGGCAAGCTCTCACTCACATCCACTCTACCGATTGGCAAGACCGGTGTCAACATTCCTCGTCTGGGATTTGGTGTTTACCTGTCTGATGGCGACCAATGCATCAAATCTTGCACAACAGCACTCAAGGCAGGCTGTACGTGACCACCCATCGCAGGTTCAAGAAGATGCCACTGATACAGAACCATAGACAGGCACATCGACAGTGCACAATACTACGCCAATGAAGAACAAGTCGGCAAAGCCTTCGTCGAGTCGAAAATACCCCGCTCCGATGTCTTCCTCACCACCAAGATTCTGTCTGCAGGAAAGGACTTTGACAGCACCTATAGCAGCATCACAGACAGCATCAAGAAGATATCTGGCGGCTCTGACGGCTACGTGGATCTTTTCCTCATCCATAGCCCAAACGCTGGGCCAGAAGCCGTCAAGAGTATGTGGCAGCCATTGGAGAAGGCACACCAAGAAGGCAAGATCAAGGCGATCGGTGTGAGCAACTTTGGCCAGGGACAGATCGAGCACATGAAGGAATACGCGACAGTGTGGCCACCTCATGTCAACCAGATCGAGGTATGTTGAGCAGTGATCTTACTGAGACAGCCTGCTGACATGATGACTAGCTCCACCCATGGTGCCAGCAAAGAACAGCAGTCTCCTACTGCGAGTCTCAAAACATCGTCGTCGAAGCATACTGCCCACTAGTCCGCAACCAGAAAGCAGACGACCCGACGCTGAACTCGATCGCAAAGAAGCACAACGTGACCACCGGGCAAGTCCTGATTCGATACTGTCTGCAAAAGGACTGGGTGCCACTACCAAAGAGTGACACGCCGAGTAGAATTGAGGCAAACACTGATCTCTACGGTTTTGAGCTGGATCAGGAGGACATGAAGAAGCTAGATGGCCTGGACGAGGGCGACAAGGGTGCAATTGTGCAGGCTGTGAAGAACAACTAGAGAAGAGAAGAGTTCCAGTGTACCGAACGTGAAAATCAATGTACAACACAAAAGCTTAGTTGACAACCACGGCATGTGGCTTGACATAAGTGATGGCTGGGATTACTTACTCACTCGGCACCCCCCTCCCTGGCGGCACCTTCGCATCTCTACCTCTCGTAATACTTTCTCGCTGAGCCATTCCGTATCATCCTCGTCAAAACTCACACTTACGATTCACACTTACGATATCACAAAAATGTCCGATCCCTTGCCTGTCAGCAACATTGGACCCTACTTTGCTTGGCCGACTAGAACTGGCATGTTTATATCCCATCGGGTAAGCTTTGGGGAACGCTCATGCTCGAGTCCTGTGACTGATCTATACCGCCTAGGGATATCTCATCATGGCCAGATGCCATTCGTACATCGACGGCATTCCGTAAGTGCTTTTCATCAATGCGACCAGAAATGAAATTGACTTGGATCCACCTTAGTGTCATGAGCTACCATTACTGCACCCCAGACGGAAGCTTGAGGGAGAGAATTTTGTGAATGTGGACTCCAATAAGACCGAGGATTGAGCTTAGTTCGGGTGTAATGCCTAAGTTTATCATCTCCATGTTTGTAGTGTGTTTCATGTCGTTCAACGGGCAAGCGTGTCACGAGTCCCGGTCCGCTCGGCACACCCTACTCGCACACCTGACATTCTGAGCGTTCTGCCTTGCTGGACTGCTGCCTAATCGGCCTGTCATTTACTCCTGTCCTTTTCTTCTCTCTCTCGCACTTCTACTGAGTTTAGTGACTCTGGTTTCTTCCTTTACTTTCCATTCCTCTCTCTCCTTACTACCAATCTTCCAATCTGCATCGATAATTCTCCTACATGGAATTGATCGGACTTTCGGTCAACGCAGCATGGCTGAACCGGCGACGAAGCGCAAGAAGCTTGAAACAAGACCACTTGTAAGCTACAGCAGCCACTGCAAACAATATCGGAACTAATTCGTCAGCCATCTCGCAAGTCCCGTCTAATAACAGAGTATCGCGTCGACCCTTACGGCTCTATTCGAGATGAAGTCGAGCAAAACTATCTCGAGCTCGTGGCTGATTTAGAAGAGCATTCAATGGCGCTGCCAGAGGATAAAGATAGTCAGGAAGATGCGAGCGACGAGCTAAGCGATTTAGAGCAATCAATTGCTCCAGAGACTCTTTCAGAGAACGACAGCTCTGCCAAGGATTCAGGCACTAATGATCAGCTAAGCGACGCCGAGAAATCAATCAACCTTGACGAATTGTCCACTGGGAACACCAAGACAACTCCCGAAGCTCAGCATCGAGCTGGCTCGCGCCTCTTTTCCGATTCTCTCGTCGACAATGCAGTCGAGTCGACAACTGCAGTCACTAGATGCAAAGCTGAACCATCAATTATCTTCCCAGTCGTTGGTGACGCGGAAGCAGAACTGCCTCGACTACTACTCGACTTGATAAAGGTAAGGAAAAGGCGGCAAGTGCCAGTCCAGTCAAGCTTTTCCCGATCTTTAGGAACAGTCAAGGCAAAGCTCGTATGTCACACTTAGACGCCAAAGCTAGCCCAATCGCGCTCGACTTCGACTCGGACAGCCAGTCTGGAACAGCACAGCAAGCGTTGGTGCCACTTTCTCCGTCTAGACTCAATTCCCAACGGCAGTCCGCTCAAGCAGAGTCTTCTTCTTTGTCTGTCACAATGAGTCTATCGGTTGGAGTCCAATCCAATGAAGATCAAACGAAGTCAAGCCTTTCAAGTGGAGAGTGCAGAGGACGGCAATGTTCTTGCGAAGATGCTTGGCTTCCTATACACATCGGACTATAAGGTCGCAGATCGGCCGCCCATGCATATGCACGCCGCCCTCTACTTGATGTCCTTGGGCACTGGCATACCAACGTTACAACTGCTCTGCCGACATAGGTTCGAGCAAGAACTTTCCACGGATTTGGCATCGAAGCGGGTAGAAATAGTCGAAGGAATTCCAGTGATCCATAACGGCACGTTTGCCAGCGATAAGGGTATACGCGTGCCTCTCATACGTTGCGTCAGTAGCGACCTTGTGACTTTGCTGAACGCTTTGCACTTCGAGCAGGTCAGAGGGAAATTCCAGACTTTGCATTCGATTTGGTGCGGTACCAGGCTGAGAAGAATGACCAACAGACTGCTGGGTCACACTATGCATGTTGGGTCTGCGACAAAGCCGAGAAAAAGCTGGACGACGGATGTATCTTGGGTCGTTCAGACATTATCAGCCTGCACACTAACGAACAGCCCCAATACTGGAAAAGCGGCTGGCAAGACCCCGAGCATTTGCAACGCGTACAGGGAATGGTGAATACGGTGAGCTACTCACCAGAATTATAAGGAATGCATGTCTAGCATTCCTGATTGCACAACAGGCAGACATACTGGCGTCACCTCTTCTCTTCCAAACATACAACTATGGCGCGCACAAAATCTGCAGCGGTAACTCTCACGATAATACTCATCCTCTCTATCTCTCTTACCTCCTCATACACCTCCTCGCACATCAGCACCCATCTCCCCCGCCTCCCACCCTCGATCACCAAGACCTTCTCCTCCATCTCTTCCCTATCTCCTCATCTCCCACTCTTGCATCCGAAGACCGACCAATCAACCCTCCACCGCTCAAGCCCCTACTACCGCGCTGCCTACGCAACCTTCCTCTCCGCTCCTCCAGACAACACCTCCACCGATGGCTACCTCCTCGGCGCCCTCGTCCTCACCTACTCCCTCTTCCACGACCCTGTCACCCGCACAATCCACGACCTTCCCTTGCTCATCCTAACCACTCCGGACGTCGCACCAGCAGCCCTCACCCGCCTGACCGCTCTCGGCGCTACCATAGTCCCAGTCCCACACCTCCACGTCACTGGCTTCACACCTGGATCTCCGCGCTGGCGCGACGTCCTGAGCAAGCTACACCTCTTTAACCTGATTGCGTATCGCAAGATCTGCTTCCTCGATGCAGACACACTCGTCACCGGCGCGCTCGACGGCGTGTTTGAAGATGTGGGGACATCCGTGCAATACACAGCCGAAGACGCCGCACAGCTCCACGCCGACGAGGCGCCCTTGCCGGGCAAGTACATCTTCGCCGCCCACGCCGAAGCTCTCGGTTTCTACGATCACGCCATACCACCACCACCTCATGACTACCTGAACGCAGGCTTCTTCGTACTAGGCCCAAGCACCACACTATTCACATACTACCTCTCCCTCCTCTCCTCTCCTCCTCCAACGCCCAAATTCCCAGGCACATACCCCGAGCAAGACCTCCTGAACTACGCACACCGACGGTCAGGAAACATGCCCTGGAGGACGTTTGCCGACTGGACATGGAATGTGAACTGGCCGACGCGGCGGGATTTGGACGCCGGGGCGCGGAGCTTTCATGCCAAGTATTGGGAGGAGAGGGGCACGGGGGGGCATGATGATGTGTTGTGGGAAATGTGGCAGGGGAAGAGGAGGGGCATGGAGGCGTTCGAACTTGAGAGGAATGGAGGTGTGGGAGATCGCAGGGCGGGTTGCGTGGGAGATGAGATGATGAGGTGATCTCGATACCGAAACCTGCACGAATACTTTGACGTGTCGCAGGGCCTTGGCGAGAGAGACTTCATGCTACTCAGGCAATAGATGGTACGAGACAGATTTCAAACGACCTTTGATTTCGCACTTAGGAGAGAGATACTGCACACGCAAGCAAAAATATATAGAAACCCCCAATTCACTATCGCAATCTCAATTTCAGTCTCCTCCTATCCACAAGATCCCCCCTTGCTTCCCACTTCACTCCACCACATCTACAACTCCTCCTGGAACTTGCTCGCACTCCTCGCTGGGCTATGGCTCCCCTCACCACTTCCTCTCACATACGCAGCATGCGGCACGCTCAGTTCACTCGCGGTGTCCAAGTTAGTCCTTGCCTCCTCAAAGTCATCGTCATCAGTCTCGCTGACAACGCTGCGACCGCGCTCAATAGCGTCGTCGTCATCGTCTTCGAGCGGGCTGATGTGGCCGTCCTCGGCGCCGTCGTGGTGGGCGTACATTGGAGCCTTGCCCTTGTTGATGGGCAGGCCGCTAGCACGGGGTGTCAGCTCGGAAGTGCCATGAGCTGGGACAGCTTCGTCGTAGAGACCTTCGTCGGAGGTGGTGGTGTTGGAGGTGGTGTGAGCGGCTTGGCGGATGGTCTCGGCTGTGACGGTAGAGTCGATGTGGGGGTTGGGCTGGGCTGATGAGCCGGCGACAGAGGATCCGCCAACTGCGTTGTGAAGGTTTTCGGTAGGGCCGGTGGAGATAGGAGCGGGCTCCCAAGAGTCATCCTCCTCTTCGTCCTCTTCTTCCTCGGTGACAGACTCTTTGGTGCCAACGATACCGGGGCCGTCGACAGGGACAGAAGAGATGGCTTGTTGCATATCACGGTCTTGGTCCTTGGCCTTTGATGAACGTCTGAACCTGGAGAAGAAGCTCTTTCGCTTCGAGGTCTTCCCCGGGGTGGAGGCAGCAGAAGATGTCTGAGTGAGAGATCGAGGTGTCTTGGTTGGTGATTCGTCTGCAGGTGAATGTTAGTAACAGAAGATTGAGGTTAAAGATGGGGGTTACGAACCAATTCCGACGCTGGCGTCAGTGCTGAGTTCGGCATCAGTTGGTTTCGATACCTCAGTGAAAGGTTCACCAGTTTCAGTAGGCTCGGCAGCGATACCAGATGGGGGAGTGACGGTGGTGGTACGAGTTGTAGTTGCACCGGAGCTAGTGACCTCAGCAGTGCCGTTCGTGCTGTCAGTCGCGATAGCTGCAAGAGCAGCAGCTTCGGCAGCCTTCATGTAAGGAGGCACAGCATCACTAGGACGGATTGTCTTCTCATCGGCAGCGTCATCAGTGAATGCAGGGGTAGTGGGTGCCTCGACAATTGTGCTGGTAGGGACCGCAACGGACGAGGTTGAAGGTTTAGCACCTGCTTCCTGGGCGCGAAGACGTGCCTCCTCCTCTTCAGCTACTCTGAGCTTGGCTTCATCCTCAGCCATCTCGGCTTGAGCAGCGCGGATGGTGGCAGCCTTCTCGTTCTGGATACGGACAAGCTCAGCATCTTCCTCGGCCTTGATCTTAGCGAGTGCGGCATCTTCTTCGGCCTGGATGCGAGCGTCCTCGGCGTCCTTTTCAGCATGAATGCGAGCAATCTCGGCTTCCTCATTGGCACGGTGGGCATCCTCTTCAGCTTTGACACGAGCGGCTTCCTTCTCCTCGGCCTCTCTTTGACGACGCTCCGCAATCTCGATCTGGCGTCTCCTCTCACGTTCAGCACGCTCCTCAGCAGCAATACGAGCACGCTCGGCTTTCTGCTCAGCCTCGATACGTTTCCTCTCGAACTTCTCTTGTGCCTTGTCGTTGTAGACCTGGAGCTTGATGCGGTCCCTTTCGTTCTTTGCAATCTCCTTGAGACGTCTCTTCTCGACATCTTGCTCGCCCTTGACACGGTCGCGCTCGGCCTTCTCCTGAGCAAGGTAAGCGTCACGGCCTGCCTTCTCTTGGAAATCCTTGAGTTTGAGGGCATCCTTCTCGTTCTGGATTCTCTGCTTCTCCTCAAGTTCAGCAGCTCTACGCTCAGCCTCGGCGATTCTGATTTCTTCATCGCGCTGGCGTTGCTTGGCGGCGGTCTCGGAGATCTCGTCAAGGACAGGCTGCATGCGTGCGCTGGCAATAGCATCAATCTCAGTTTGGTCCATGTACTTGCCGAAGCCAATGTGAACCTTTCCAGTGGTAAGGTTGCGTTGCTGTTGCTGTTGATCAGCGTCGCCAGCACCGGCGAGCTTAGCACGAGCCTGAGCCTCCCATTGCCGCTGCATTCCAGGTGGGACTTTGCCAGTGTTGGCAAATACTTGCTCATCAATGTTGGCAAGACGAGCCTTGACACGAGCTTCAGCAGCAGCCATGAGATTCTGACGGTCCGTGTCGCGCTTGTTGTCGAGCTCCGCGAGTTGACCTCGAAGGATGGAAGTCTTTCCTCTGACTTTCTTAGCCTGCGCCTCGTCGTCGTCGGAAAAGCCATCAGCATCGACCTTTGTGGCTTGAGAAGTGCTGCGATTTCTCATAGATTGTCTCATAGTGCTCTTCTGAGTTCCTTGGCGTCCAAAGCCGTAGTGGTCCCTGTATGCCTCAATTCCATCAGGATCAAGAGCCGCAAGACGTTCGGCAGCGAGCTTCTTGGCAGTCTCTTCCAGGCCCAGGTAAATCTGAGGCTGCGAACCAACAGAGCTGCCTCTAGCTTCCTTGGCGGAGGTCTTGTTGTGCTCAAGCTCGTACATGCGCTTTGCCATGGAGACAGCTGCAGCACGAATGCCGTCCTGGTACCTCTGCGTCTCAACCTCGATGGGCACAGGAGGGTACTCCGTAAACATTTCCGGACCAAGAGCATGCTGGTGAGTGAAGCGCGAGGCCTCAAGTCCGTTGTTGGACATGGTGTCGGAAAGAGGGTTTCTGGGTGTCTTGACTCCGCTTCCGTTCTTGTTGCTCCTGCTCAAAGACAAGGTGGCAGCCTGAAGTGCTCTTTTCTTCTCTTCATCCCCATATCCGAAGCTGATGCTAGGGCTTACAATGCCCTTGCCAGCAGCAAGAGTGGCAGCAGACTGTCCCTGCTTGCTGGCTTTGTACTCCCAGAGGTCAAGTCTGCCACCTTTGTCCGCAGCGAGCGAAGCAGCTCTGCCAGCAGAGTATGACGTTTGGGTGGGTCTGTTGTAAGAGATTTCCTGGCTCTCATCTTGTAGGCCGCGAGATGGGTAGCTTGGGAGATCTTGAGGTCTTGCGTATTTGAGGGAAGCAGCAGCACCTGCGCGACGTGGTAAGCTTAGTTCAAGATTGAAGCGCATAGCGTATAGCGCCTGCGATCACGCGAAACTTACTTGCGGAAGATAGCTTGCCATCGGGGCCAAAGATGTTATCGCGAGATGCCATTGATGAGCTGGAGCTGTAGATGCTGCCGTGCTGGTGGACGCCCGGGTCCGGGCATGGGTCGCCAGGATGACGCGGCACGCCTTTCTTCTGTAGCTTAGACATGTTGCCGCCAAAGGTATGCTAAGCGGTCAATGGATGTATGAGATGCAAGGGGAGAGATGGAGAAGGAGGGATTGAGATGCCAGGTTTTAGGGCATCGGTGTCCGTAGGAGCGGTGCGGAGATGGGATGTTGGCAGGGTGAGGTGAGGTTGAAAGACGAGCTGGCTGATAGCTAGCGTGGCCCGGCCGTTAGACTACTCCTGATTGGGTAGCTGATGTCACCAAGTACTCTTGCTCCAGACTTGAGAGCACACCATCGGTTGATAGATACACCTTTTGCTGCTTCTCACTTGCTACAACACTACTACAGGCCTTGATGCATGGACATGGAGCGCTCTCACAATGATGTCGGCTGGAGGACAATGTGCTTCCCACCAAATACTCTACTATCAGCCTAGGACAAGATATGATAGTCTTAGCAAGGTCACGCTAGACGAGCGGAGAGTGCGCGGTTAGCTGTTGTCTTCTGCAGGGCGGCCTCAGACCCAATGAGAATGGCTGTCTTGAAGAATTGTCCCTAAAGTATAGCATGCTGCAGCCTTTATCAACTACATCTCACGGATATCTCTAGCATATTTAACAATGAATCAAGACTTGTGTATGAAGAAGTAACCAGGGAGTCATTCAATCATATGCTCGTAATGCCGCGTGCACTTGTGGCCCAGCCGCTTTTGTAAAGTCTCGGGCGTAGTGAGTCCATTTAGTTGCACGTTGGCAGCCGGATCGTTGCCATTATTTGCCAACCTTGGGATTATCCTCATACCCCACAGACCGGCTGCAATCTGGAGAAACTTAGTAAAAACTCTCGTCGCTCCCGCATGCCCTCGTGTGCTGCCCTCGTGCCAGGTACCAGATGTGTCTTATCCGACAACTTCCCGCCGGCTCTCAGTGTCACCGTATAGTGCTACTGCTTGTGTGGGACGACACCGTGCGGAACGGCTTTCGACCGTATACCACGCTGGCATCGTGATAGCCGTGTATGTTCTTGTTCCTCAACATGTTCCTCATTTTGGCAATGTAAATGGTGACCTCCTCGATTTGCCAGCCAAGGTATCGGGTGAGAAGATACGTGCACCAGCCGTCGATGCCCTCATTCCAGTAGAGAGCATTGTACTTGCCAATCTCCTTCAGCTTTGCATCAGAGCTCCAGCCTCCGATGGGAATCTTGTATCTATGCTCGGTAACGTCTTCGAAACCAGCATCATTGATGTAGCCTCTGCTCTCGTCAACAATGCGGAGAGTCTTGCCAAATGCGTCTCCAGCATCAAGTGATACTTCACCCCATTGTTCGAAGATCGACCCTTTCTTCACGGTGCCATCGTCGGATTTGGGGACCACTCCAATCTCCATTTGCTCGATATAGCCTCCCGGCTTGAGATGTCTATGCTTTTGTCAGACGAGTGATGCTTTGTTGAGTGCTGAACCTACTTCATGCACTCTGCGTAGAATTTTGGCCAGTCTGCAATACTTCCATACATACAGCGGACATGTATAAAGTCGAAGCTCTCTTTTCTGTATGTCCAAGCGTCACAAGCATCGTCAATTTCGAACTGCAAATTCGGAGGAATCGAGTTTGGTTGTTCAGGTGACAGGTCTGTGCCGATAACTTCACAAGTGGGATATGCGTCTGCGAAGTCTCTAGCATTTCATCAGTGTGCATTACTGCCTCACGTTATAACAGCTCTTCCTCACATTGCCCATATCCCCGTTCCTGTGCCGACATCCAGGCATCGTCGAGGGCTTTCATCGATAGGCGCAAGGAACAGCTTGCCGTCCAGCAGCAAGGTGAACAGGTGGTGTCTAGGACAGCCTTAGCAGTGCATGCAGAGGAGTATGTCTTCGTCCGAATCATACCCTATATCGAGATTGTCTTCACATTTGATCGCCATTAGCATCGTGCAGCCTCTCTGAACCGAAGATGCAAGAGTCCTGCGCTACTCACCTGCCTGTTGATCGTCGTTGGGGCCCCTATCCATGTGTGAGGGCGGCAATGTCTTGAACCTGAGGTCTTGGCTGCTCACCAGTATGCACCCGATCGGTAGGCATGGTACCGCCGTCCGTTGTAGTAATGGTAGTCACGAATGGACGAGCGAATAGATGTGGTTGCACTGCCCAGAAGGATGTGGGAGTCAGTTAGCGTATAAGACAATCGGACAGCCTGGACAGGTGGTACACACGATTCGAGATCTGAAGCTGCATCGTAGGCTGAATCGAAGTGCTCATCCTAGTATATTCGTGAGTGTCAAAGGCGTAGATCGGAGATCAATGTGGACGAACGAATGGGATAGGAGGAGCTTCATCATGAGAGTCGTCTGCCATCGGGGAAAGGCTGTCTGTCTTGTATATCCTTGGTCATATGAATCACGGATCAACGGGTAGGGCCAGCGGACAGTGTGATGTTGGAGTAAGCACTACAGCGAAAAGAGCGGACGAAGGACTATTAAGGTGATTTTATAATTGAGATGAAACCGACAGCGTGGGTCGAAACGAATGCATGAGTGTCTCAACCTCGCGTAACTTCCGCTACACGACCTTGTAGGAGGTGACTATGGGCGCGCATGGGCTCTTGTGCCAAAGTTGGGCATACTACGAGTTGGTAGTCGGGCGGAATGACTTGTGGTATGATACTGATACCACGTAGTGTCACCTCACTTTCCAATGTGGAAAATGTATGGCACTCGGAGGGAGGCCGCCGAATGTGCAGCTCGTTGACCATGTGATCGTGAACCCCTCAGCTCCTCCTTTAACGGAAGCCTCAAGCTGCCAATCTGTCACGAAGCGGGCTCGTGAGAAGAACACGTTTAGATCATGTTCCTGATACTCAGGTAGCCTTTGATCTCGCGGTAACAGAAGGAAGATAAGCTGTAATACAATTCAAATCGTCTATACCCTTCCCTTCTGTGATTCGACGGCTAATGTCGCAACTGGGCGGCTAGGGTGTCCTGAAGTCCTCAGCATTGTATACTTTGATACTTCACCCTGATGTGGCGCGGTCTAGGTCAATGTACACGTCTGCATGTTGTCAGAAAGCGCTGCTACGATCGATGCGATCGAGACGATGCAATGTCGCGCACGTAGCGCAAGACAGCCATTGGTTCATCTTCAATTGCAGGCCTTGTCCCCGTACACCAAGCTCGTTCCCCAACCCCTCTTCACTTGGTAGCTGCAGCTACTTAGAGCTGAAGCGGTCTCATAGGTGTAGTTCGCACGCACGCCATGCACGCCATGCACCATCAAGATCTGTATAGCCTTGTCACCTTCCAATGCCCAATGATGATGTGCTTCCTGCCACTCGTCTCATCTGGTGTCCCGCTGTATTTGGAGCAATTGAGACTTTAGCGAGGTACTGACGGTATGTATCCTCCCGCAGCCTTGCTCTCAAGCATGACCCTTGTCTCCCCTTCACGCGCTTCACCTATAGAGACCCCAGCATCTCTTCGGCGAGCTGCGCAGGACAAGTCTTCATGATACACGGCATACTCCGGGACACTCAGCAAGCATGGCCAGTCTCGTTGTCACTCTGCTGACGGCCGCCGTCATTGGTGCTTTGACATACACTGCATACACAGCTTTCGTCAACCTTTACCTCCACCCCCTCGCCAAGTTCCCGGGTCCAAAACTTGCAGCAGCAACTTCTTTGTGGAGAGTAAGGCAACCCCTATCGGCTGAAAACCCAATAAGATATACCATGCCAGACTGACGGCCCTCTTGGTAGGCTTATGTCGAGGTTGTTCAAGCTCGATCCTTCTGTCATGTCCTCGAGGAACTGCATGTAGTCTATGGTCAGTATCGAAATCTATACTACCCAGTGTCATCTGCTAAACTCTGGACCAGGCGATGTCGTGCGAGTCGGCCCTGACGAAGTTAGTCTTCCTACTATTCAAATCCGATAATTGTTCCAGTTTACCATCACACAAACCGAAAGTCTAGAAGTCCCCGAGGAGAGTGCCATCGGGCTCCTGCTCAGACTCATGATTTCGTACGGATGAGTGCTTACTAGTCTCTTATGATGCCGTAGCTACACTTTCGCGACCCGCAAGCATACCTCGATATATATAACAATCAGAACAGATGGGACAAAGGTATAAGCGCAGACATCAAGTGGCGTAATGCTTCTCTGATGCCTCCAGACTATAAATTGTACCACTCCTTCAACGAAGATTCTTCCAGCTTCGGTTTCATAACATACAAGGAGTCCAGAGAGCGCAAGGATATCCTTAACAGCTTCTTCTCTTCGAAAGCAGTTATTCAGGCATATGGTATGATTATTGACAAGGTTGAGGCACTCTCCCATGAAGCGAGATTCTGTAGTAACCGACAGTACAGATCAATGCGCTCGCGGACGTTCTCGACCAGCTAGGGAAGAGTGGTCAGGCCGCAGACCTGGCATTTGCTTACAGAGCAATGACAATGGATATTACCACTTTCATATGTTTCGGGAATACTGTAGATGCTATTCATGCCCCGGACTTCAAGGCGCCCATACTTGTCGCGATGGTAGGTACCGCACAGCGATACACTCTCATCCAATTCATGTACTGAGGCTTCAACAGGATGCATCGCTGCCAGTGTTTGTCAGGTTTAAGCACAGTGAAACGTACAAAAACATGATCATGAACTGTCCACCAGGCCTTTCCAGGATCATATCTCCTGCTACTGCTGGCTTGGTCGACCTTCAGGAAGTAAGCATGTCTATCTACGTCGCATGATCTACAGCTGAAGAGTGACGTGCAGATCCTGAGTAAGCAGATCAAAGGACTCACAGACAATCCTAAGACATTGGATCAACTGCCTCACAAACTGACCATCTACCACCAACTTTTGCTGGGTCACTCTGGGAGAGTACCCTCAGCACGCAGTCTTTACGAAGAAGCACAGGCTTTAATGTTCGCTGGTGCCGACACGACTGGAAACACACTCATGCTTGGCACGTACTACCTGCTTAAGAGTGCCAACTCCTATTCGAAGCTTAAAGAGGAGCTCAAATCATGCTGGCCGAAGCTGTCTCAAGGCCCTCAGCTACGTCAGCTTGAACAGCTACCATATCTGAACGCTGTCATCAAAGAAGCCTTACGCATGAGTTCAGGTGTAGTCTCTGGCCTCTTACGTGTGGTTCCAGAGGGTGGCGCCAAGATTGCCTCTCACTACGTCCCGGCTGGTGCCAGCGTTAGCTGTGGCTCGACCTTTGTTCATTACAATCCCAAACTCTTCCAGAGCCCTGATAAGTTCCAGCCTGAACGATGGCTAAACCAGCCAGGCCTAGATCAGTGGCTGGTAGCATTCTCGCGTGGACCAAGAAGCTGTCTAGGAATCAATCTAGCTTGGATGGAGCTACGCTTGTCTTTCGCACACTTCTTCCGCAGATTCGACATGGAGCTTGATGCGTCAAGTCCAGACAAGCTTGAGGTGTGTTGTAGTCACTGAAGACACATCCGAATGTCAAGCTAACGTTGGGGTATAGTTTCACGATGCTTTCTTGCCTTTCTTTTCTGGGGCGCATGTCAAGGCAATGATGAGGTCTGTGACGGAATGATGGCGATCGTGTTGGCTATATACATACTTGAAACTCGCACTATTTGAACCTTGGGCAGGTGGCTCATGGCACTCTCCTGGTTTCTAGCTCTTTGCTCTGTGATCGATAGCTTGCGGGCTCGTCTTGAGCGTCGTGTAGTTATAGTAATTGTGTAGCTTGCTTTCTCATTTGTCATGGCACGCATTCTACGCGAATCTGTAGAGCAAAGATTCCTGCTTGATTTGTGGTTGTCGTCATAACCCCTCAATATGAGACGTGTCGTCTGAGCCATCAATAGGTACACGTCTTATTGGTCGCGATGCCACAAGGGGTAAGGGCAAGGCAAGCCATATGGACGTCTGGATGGATGCAACTCCGAGGGACTTGGCGATGCTCCAGCCGTTCTGCCGTGTCCTTGACATCGAGGTGTGATGTTTCAGCACTGTTGACATGTATACCATCTATTCGTGTGGCTTTTCAGTGACCATACATATACTGTATTCCCCTGATCTGGGAATCTCCCGGACTGCCATGACTATGAGTTGGCCTCGATACTCCCAATAATCACTACGATATGAGCATTCGCATAGGTGATAGCCCGGTTCCCATCGACCATGTGTCATCACCTCACCAAGCGTCAGCAGGCACGCTCGACTTTGACAAGGTGACCTTGCGCGCGTTCCTCGATCATGATCCGAGACCTACCGTTGTGCTGGACACGCGCAATGGTGATGCGCCACCCGCAACGATTGTGTACAGAAATAAGTCCATGCGCCAAAAGTACCCCGATGATGTATACTTTGATGCCGCTTTCTGGGCCTGGACTAGTTCTATGAATGACGGAAATGAAAGCTTTCGTGACCATAATGGCAAGACCTGGACGAGGGTGTCTTTGGAGTCAAGATACACGATCGTCGCGAGCGAGAATATTTCGAATGCAGGATCTCCTGGGAATACAGGATCGATGCAGGAGACTATACCAACATCAAAGGAATCAGGTAGAAGATCGGACAAGAGACCTTCGGTACAGGAATCACTTCGTTCCACTTTACCCAGCACAGATCATATACAGTTCTTCCTGGCATTCGACTGGTCGAAGTCGACTATAGGAAATATCGAATCTTGGACCGATTCATTAATCTCTGCGGTCCGGCTACTGCTTATCGATCCTCGACCTAGCGCCATGATGGTCGGCGCTGACTACGCGATCATTTACAACGAGGCATACTTTCCAATCGTTGGCTTACGACACCCTTCAGCATTTGGTAAAGCGTTCGGTCTTGTGTACGCGGAGCTCCCAGAATTCCCGACCATGCTTCACGACGTTTCCCAAAGCAAGAAACCGATATTCTCTGACAACACCCCTTTCACGTTGAAGAGGAACGGCTATAGCGAAGAGGCCTGGTTTTCATACACTCTGATACCACTTTTTGAGCCAAATCAGCACTGCTTCGCCATTTACAATCCTGTCTTCGAGACTACGGCAGCAACAGTGGCAGACAGACGCATGGGCCTGCTGACGCGTTTGGGTATGGCTACAGCTGCGTCCAAGGCAATCGATGGGTTCTGGGAGTCTGCCCTTGAAGAGCTGAGCCAGCAAAGGAATCAAGACGATATCTTTTTCGGAAGGTTTGTGCTTATCTCTCCTGCTCGTCCCTTTTCTTTCACCCGACAGTTTCTCCTCTTCCTCCTCAGAATCCTTTTTTTACTCCTGCTCGCCTACCGACGCTGTTCCCCGTCGCGCTCTCGCGTCGCCTCGCGAAGGTTTTCTTACCGACATCTTTCTCCACTTCTTTCCCCACTCCCACCTCTTCCTCTACCTGATTCGTTGTTCGGCCATCAGCGGTACTCGCTCGTGTGCGCTCACTGACACTCGTGCCAGTGTATATGCACCACTGGAGGACGATGTTTCCTCCGCAAGCTCATCAACGGCTCATGGGCTCGGGCCTGCAAGCATCAAGAAACTAAAACTGGTCGGGAAATGGAATGTCCCAACTGATCATCCTGTGGCTGCGGACGAGCTGAGATTGGATACACAAAGCGGGCTATCGCCATATTTTCGCGAAGCTTCTAGTGGCAATCGTATCGTGGCTTTACACAGTCAAGATGATCCGCAGGTTAAGGCACTCTTCAGTAACCTAGAAAGTCAGCCCGGTGAGCTATGCACGACTCTGGTTGTCGTACCGGTCAAGGCAATACAAGCGGACGACGTAGCCGGATTCGTTCTGTGTGGTATCAATCGCAGACGACCCTGGAATGAAGACTTTGCAATTTTCCTGCAAATTCTTGCTTCGCAAATGTCCTCATCAATGGCCGCGGCAGTCTTAGTCGAGGAGGAGCTCCGGCGATCTCGTATCGCGGCGGAAGTCGCAGCAAAGGAGCAAGAAAAATTGGAAGCTGAGCTTCTCTATCATCTTAAAAGAGCAAAAGCGCTTAACATGCGCTTCACAGAGTTTGCGGAGAAATCTCCAATATCTATCTTCGTGCTTGACAGCGAAGGCCGCATCATTTACGCAAATGACCTCTGGCGAGAATATACTGGGTACTCCCTCCCCGATGACACGCCCATGGGATGGCTTTCGATCCTGGACATGACACAGGTTAAAGATGTTGAGGGCATTTGGCATAGACTCAACGTGGAGCATCTCCCGGTTGCATACGAGACTCGATTGATTCAGGCGAAAGGTAAAGAAGAGCCGCCTTATGTGATGTGTAAGTCAATATACTTTTCATGCGGCACTTTCCACTGGATACTTCCACCTTTTTGTCCTATGACTGTGATCTCTAATCTTTGCGTTGCGCTAATTGCCAACTCAGGTCATGCATTCCCAGAGGTGAACGAAGACACTAATGAGATCGAGAACATAATTGGAAGTTTCACAGATATCACGCCCACGAAAAAGGCTGAGCTGTTACAGCAAAAGCGAAGTGAGGATGCAATAGCAGCCAAAAAGCTACAGGTAAGCGCCATACCCATATCTATCAACGCTGCCTTATCCACCTCTTTGAAGTCCTCCTCCGCATCCGCCATATTGGCATCACAATTTCGCGCCCACCACCACCTCCGCTCTTTTGCTGCAATTCCCTAATCGAGCTCCTCCAGGAAGCGTTTGTGGACATCACCAGCCACGAGCTACGTAACCCAATGGCTGTAGTACTGTTGGAGTGTGAATCTATCATCAACTCACTCGCAAACAATGGGGACGTGAACTCACCATTGCCGATTGATGCTCTGCAGCACGATGCGTTGTCTTCCACGCTCGATGCAGCGAAAACTATCATGCACTGTGTAACGCATCAGCGGAGGATAGTCGACGATATCTTAACACTAAGCAAGCTGGACTCGGACCTGCTGCCTGTGGCACCCACCCGATCGAACGTCATGGAGTGTGTCAACAATGTAATCTCAATGTTTATCTCTGAGCTTAAAGCTGCCGACATTGCATTCGAGCTTATAGTCACGGAAAGCTTCAAGGAGCTGGAGGTTGGTGATGTATACGTTGATCCTTCCCGATTGGCGCAGGTTTTCATCAATCTACTGACGAATGCTATCAGTATGTTCTGCTGAAACTGCACGGCACTCTCCGAGGCTATACTGACTCCCTCCAGAATTCACAAATTCCGAAGCAACACGAAAGATCACCGTGCGGCTTGCAGCTTCTCTGACTCGTCCAACTGAAAGCAGCACGGGAGTGGTCTACATCTCACAGAGCAAGAATGTTAACAGAGACGACATCACACAACAGGCTGATTGGGGCAATGGCGCCCCAATTTATCTGATGTTTGCAGTGTCAGATACAGGTCGTGGGCTAACAGATTCGGAGAAAGACATCCTGTTCAGGCGATTCAGCCAAGCGTCGCCTCGCACGCATGTTCAGTATGGCGGCAGCGGCTTGGGCCTCTATATCAGCAGGGAACTGACGGAGAAACAAGGAGGTCAGATCGGCGTCTCATCTGTTGCAGGTTCTGGTTCGACCTTTGCATTCTATATCAAGAGCAAGAGGGCAGAAAAATTACCGTCTCATATATCTCAGAACGGAGGCACTCCTCACATACAGACTGATACCGAACTGGCAGCGAGCTTACCACAACGAAAAGCTCCACTGGCAGATACAGATAATGCCAGCATTCCCGTCCTCATCGTGGAGGACAACCTCGTCAACCGCCGCGTCCTGAAGAAGGCCCTAACTCGCCTTGGCTTCCCCATACTCGAAGCAGGACACGGTGAAGAGGCACTCGACATAATTAGACAGTCCAAATACTGGAAAGGCCAGGAGGAGACCGGAAAAGACATTGCAATTATGCTTCTCGACTGGGAAATGCCAGTTCTTGATGGCATTGGATGCATACGTAAAGTCAGGGCACTCGAAGCAGAAGGTGTCATTACGACACACCTCAACACGATTGCAGTGACAGCCAATGCAAGGAAAGAGCAGATCGATATTGCCATGGAGGCGGGCATGGACGATTTGGTAAGCAAGCCTTTCACGACGGATTTGCTAGTGCAGCAGATTAAGAAGTGGGCTAGCAGCAGGAGCTCAGCATAGAATAATGAGTTTCTTGTCTCAGAGCATAAGTCTGAGCAGAGTCCCCATGGCACTCTGCTCGGGACAACTCGAGAGTTGTGGTGTAGATACAGTACGAGGGTAGATATAACGAGGGTATCCGTGTGCCAATCTGGGAATGTGTATGTTACAGCTGCATTACAGCTGCGTTGCAAAAATGTAGAGAGTTCAGGAAGGATCTTCTCAATGCTATTGGACAGTCTGTTCGATTGAAGCATACTGCTCAGCTATGAAGTGTGCCCTGTCAGTAAAGGTGTGATCGAAGCCATGTGCAACGCCCACTAAGCACTGTTGGAGGCGGAGGGTAGAGGGACGTAGCTGCTGCTGCGGTAGTGGTCGTTGTGCTGAGGGCATTGGCTTCGTGCTTCTAGTTATCCATTCTTGCCCTGATACTACGACAAATGGTGTCTACATTCCGCTCGGTAAAACATCCTGCTATAGATCTCCAAAGTCAGTCCCTACCCTAGCTGCTACGTCACCTTCTCACTCAAAGTGCTCGCAGAAATGATGAAACGCCTGCCAAGCATGTGTTTCAGAAAAGCGACGATGCGCGCAATGGACCCTGCCTTCCTCACTTCACTTCCACGAGCACCTCCTTCCTGCGGTCGAGAACTTTTTGACAGCCTCACTCCCGCCCAATCCAGGGTCAGACATGGATCACCAAACTACCAGACCTCGCAAACGCAGAAGAATTTCAAGCTCAGAAGACGTGCCTGATCGACCTGAAACTAACACACGCGTGTCAAATAAGAACATGGCAGCACAACAAGCCACCACTCCGGTACGTGCATCCCAACTCCGCATTCTCTCAAACGGCGCACTAAAATACACGTCAGTCCCATCCCGCCCTGACCTCCCTCTTCGAAGACATCCGCTCCATTCTCACTTGCAAGATCTGCTTTCGCCTCCTCTATGAACCCTTCACTCTTGCTTGCGGTCACACACACTGCTACAGCTGTCTCTGCGAATGGTTCGGCCGCACTGAAGACCGCCGCAAAACATGTCCAGACTGCCGTGCCGCCGTCAAACAAGCACCAGCACCAGCCTACACAGTGCGAGAATTGACACAGAAGTACATTACACATCCGGAATGCCTGCCCGAAGGCGAGAGCATACACCAGCATGAGAAGGCACGAGCAGAAGAGTCGGCGATGGTGGAGGTGGAACGTGGGGTATTGGCAGGTGCGGGACTGTTCAGGGGGTTGTTCAACAAGCCTGCTCGGCTGCCAGCGATGATGGATGCGGAAGATGGCGTGTACAGATGTCGATATTGCGCGTGGGAGCTGGAACCTGGAGAGGGTACAACGTGTCGTCAATGTGGTGGCCGCCATGAGGGATCAGACCCGAATGAGGACGACAGCGAGAACGACTTGAACGAGGACGACTTGGACGAGATCGAATACTCGCATGGGTGGCCGCCTCATGACGCAGATCAGGATGAGGAGATTGACGACGACGATATGGACGACGAGGACGCTCTACAAATGCAGGACAGGGACCCATTTGGACCACCACCTGGAGCAGGCTTCGAAACTGGTGATGAGAGGTACTATGTCAGCTCTGATCATGACGATGTGGCAAGCGTGCAAGAGATTGGGCGAGGCAGGCGACGTCCTGCACATAGAGACAATCAGGGTGTGATTGATCTGATGAGAGCAGATGGACAGGCTCGTCGAGAAGCACTGTCACGACAGCTGATAGCACATGAGCAGAATCTCATCGATGGGGGGCATGTGCCACTTCCACGGCGTGCACTACATGGGTCTACAAGTCCAGGACATTCGTCTGACGTTGATAGTGATGAGGACGAAGACTACGACAGTGACGAGGATGCTGGCTCTCTTGATGACTTTGTAGTCCAGGAAGGTGAGGAATCGACCATTCAGCACGAACCCGAATTCAGCTCAATGTACGATTCGGACGAAGATGATGTCGACGTCACTGTGTCAATACAAGCAAGAGGCTCCGATGACAGCAACGCGCACAGCTCGAGCTCGGAAGACGTAACCAGGGGACGGAATAGGAATCTGCGCAGGCATCAGCCTAACGTGATAGATCTAGAGGCAAACCCCCGTAGCAGAAGACGAGGAGGAAGGGCACCGATCATGGTATCAGACCCATCCAGCTCTGAAGATGACGACAGTAATGCTTCAACCTCGCCTAAACCCAATGTGCCTCACAGGCGTCGAGCTGGACGTGTACCCGCTGCACGGACTATAGAAGAGAGTGCAGATGAGGCGATACAGAGGGTCCTGGATGAGACGGATCATAATAGCAGTGACGAGGCGAGTGCAGAGGAGGCGATACAAAGAGTGCTGGAGGAGACGGAGGGAGTGGAAGGAAGTAGTAGTGAAGAAGAAGAAGAGGAGGAAGAGGACGAGGATGATCTACCGGTGAGGAGAGGCAGGTAAGTCATGCCATGATGCGAAGTTCTGACTGGTGTTTTGATATCTGTTGCTGACGATTGTTTGTAGAACTCGCCGATAGGAACAGTGCTGCGTGAAGGTAGGAGAATGGCAGCTGTCCCGGGAGATGGCATGCAGGATCAAGCGTGGAGGCGATATGGATCAAAAGCACTCAATAATACTATATACTCATCGAATGGAGAAGCCATGTCATGCTCACCACATCCATCCTTCTCTCTGCATCACGCTTCGTTCACGGCGCCGGTTGTCAAGCAAAGTCAGGGGGTGATCGCTTACACAGATAGAGCAGTCCGCCTCCAGATTTCTACAGATCTTTTCTTTCCTGCCGACCAGAGAGACACGGACGCCTTCGGCGCTCAACTACTGCGAGCTCACCAGAAGCAATACCAGGACAACTGCCCTTTGTTCTCCTCCAAGATGATGATGATGATGCAAGACGTCCTTCTGCATGGCCTAGTGACATTCTGCCTACCTAATGGGGCTAGTGCCCTCCGGGGATGGCATCCGCGTGTCTTCAAGCATGTACTCGTACAGCATTGGTCCCCGATGTATCCTGCTGCTCTGCTCAACTCAGCAGGTCTTAGAGACGTGCTCGAGGCAGACTCCATAGGTGTGAAACATGACTATGACTACACCACACGGGGACGCTCCAGCAATGATGCTACAGTAGGAGCTCTCTTAGCCGCCACAGGCCCACAGTGGTTGCGATACTGTGGCGCATCACTACTGTTACAATTACAAACCACTTGATTGGCGAGTACAGGTAACAGGGTACTGGCGTCTTCGACCAGCAGGTCAACGTTGGTCTCGGTATTGGTACTGGTACTGCTCTCGCCTACTCGACGCGATCCTTGCTCGTTGGTTCTAGGATATCGCGGTTGGTGTTGGTGTTGGTGTTGGTGTTGGTGTTGGTGTTGCGTATACCCACTTCTCACGCAGCACAATCCTGGCCAAGAGAAAACGCTACGGGTACTGGTACTGTAGAACTACTGTATGCTGACTGAATCGCCACAGTACTGGTACCCTGGAAAAGCGAACAGCAGCAGCAGACCGGGAACGTACAGAGGGCTGGGTGCATATCGGGCGCGGTGGTGGTGGTATGACTGCCAATACGCTTGAAGCGAGCCCTGAGGCATTTTACTTTGGACGTCTTGCGTAGTGTAGGGTTTACAGTTGGTGGTCGCTCTCATGTCTCGGTCACGCGTTCATACTACGATCACGTTGCAGCCCTGAGTGAGGCTGTCTACATTACAATATACTGCTAGGGTCCCGCCACGCGGACACGGCAGACGCGCAGACACGCATGCACGCTCGAACACTCTCCGCCACCACGAATTTCACTTGGGAGGTATCGCTCCCCATCACTCATTCCGGTACTGGTACTTGGCGCAGTCCAATCGAGCTGAAGCATCCAAGAGGGTGTGAACGACCATTGCCGAGTCCCTTGAGCCGTTGTGAGAAAAAAATTATTGTGAGGTACTGTTATGTACTGTATGAGCATGCAGTATGCAAGACGACGAGAGGTAACCGCCATCGCCATCGCCGTCGCCATCCTTTCCATTACGTTCGCCAATCTGCCGTCATCTCTGCATGCAAGCAGTAATGCCATCTCCACAGGCCCCGCCTGCACGGGCAGACGCATTGGAACGGAGCACAGGACCGACCAGAGTTGTCACCTCCACAAAGACAAGCCGAAGAGGCTACAGAATCCAGCGCAGGCCCCATCCATCCCATCCAACCGCTCTCACCACTTCCACTGTTCCAACGCATCAACACATCTACAACCCACTATCCAGAATATTCACGACATCATGCCCTGTCCACGCGCTCCAATCGCGGCACGTCTGCTCCATGATGTACGGCAGCTCGACCTCGTCGGCGACGCTGCCTTCGATGAAGTTGAGAATCATGCCTTCGCTGGTGTGCCAGGCGATGTGGCAGTGGAACTGTGGGTGAGCGTTAGCGAGCGAGCTGGAGGGGAGGTGAAGCAAGCCGAGCGGCATGATGCGGAGGGAACGAATTTGGGCGAGCAAGCAAGCAAGCAAGCCATTCAGAGTCGAGCGAGTGAGTAAGGAGAGTAGGGACGTTGGAGTGAGCAGCGAGATATGAGCTCGGTGGTGAAGGGACAGAATGACAGAAGAAGAGAGGAAAAAAACACATACCGGCCAAACACCAGGGTTGTTCAGGTCCCACTGCATGACTGCGTAGCCCAGCGGCGGCAGTGACCACGTATCTCTGCGCGTCGGGTTCTCCGGGTTGACAATCGTGCCGTCCCACACGGTGAGCACGCCCGACGCGAGAATCTGCATGTTGTGCCCGTGGACGTGCATGGGGTGGACTGCGGGCAGGCCGACGCTGGAGAGGTTGACGCGCACGCTCGTGTAGTTGCTCCAGTCGTTCATGGCGCGAAAGGGGTCGAAGACGGTGGTGCCCAGCTTGGCTTCGAGGAGGAGCGGGTCGTTGAAGTCGCCGAGATAGGTGACATTGTTCATGAGCCAGACGAACTGGCCGGTTTCGTTGTAGACGCCCGTGATGACAATGTCAATGTTGAGGTCGGCGTCCGTGACGGGGATGGGGAAGAAGGGCACGGTGACGTTGAGAGGGTCGTTCTGGCATCCAAAGGGCGCGATGAATGTCGGCTGGATGGGAATGTCGCTGGTCGTGTTGGGCGGAATGGCCGTGTTCGCGTCTTCGTAGTAGATGGCGGCCGTGGTTTCAAAGTTGTAGCCAGTGTTGATGTTGCAACCGCCGGTGCCGTCAGGTTGGATGCCATGACCTCCAGGAATCTCGCCGGCTATGGAAGAGAGAGAATTAGTCATTTGCCATACATACAATGGGCATTTCCCAAAAAAATACTCACGTGGACCAGCCGTGACACGTAACCAGAGAGAATCGGTGGGCGAGCCATCGGCGTAGAAGATCACATCGGTACGCTGGCCAACACCCAGTGCGACATGGGTGGTGTTGTACGGCACAAGTGGAACAAAGTCCTGAGCAACGACTTCGATCTCGTGGTTGTCAATACTGGCAAACAATATACCTTCTGTGCCGGAGTTGATGAAGCGCAGGAGATGCTTCTTGCCAGACTGGACTCTGAACATGGAGAGGCCAGCATTGGGAGTGCAGGTGCCGTCAACTGGAGAGGTGGCGTAGTTGGGAATGGTGCTGCAGTTGTAATTGGCTTTACCGTTGATGAGCTGAAGGATTGGTTTTAGTATGGTGTGCACATGCACGATAAGTCAAGGCGATACTTACAACATTGACTGCTTCAGGCGGTCCAGGAGGGGCATATGGACTTGCAACCTGGATCTGAGCGACGAGATCCTCGTAGTATCCTAAAATACGTTATTACAATTTTGACTAGCTGCTCTGCGGATCCAACCACTGACCATGAAACCAATCGGAGATCTATTATCGAATTAGCATACTTGCTATCTGGTGGTCTTTTCCACTCTTACCATAATTGGGCCTAGGTCGATATCATAAGGCGTACTCTGCGGGCCATGAACGACAATAGGTCCGACCATGCCGTCAATGTACTGCGCACTACAAAAAGTCAGCTCCTCGAAACGTTTACACTGAGGTAGGTGGCAAAATTTACGAGTAATGACTGTGCCACCATGACGTTCCGTAGAGCTCAGCACGGAACCTGTAGGTGAATGTAGAACCAGGAGCGATAGGACACTGAGAGATTCCAGGTGTGCCGTCCATGTACTGAGGGAAGCATGAGTATTTGTCGTCAGGCGCGGGATAAGGTTACGCAGTACTCACAGAAGTGCCAGTCTGCAAAAATCCGTGCCAATGCACAGATGTTCCTTCGGAGCGGTTATTCGTGACGGTCACCTCAATCCAGTCACCCCAGTTTGCCTTGATCATAGGTCAGCTCATGCAACAGAAAGCACCAAAAGATTTGAAATTACCTCAATCAAAGGTCCAGGATACTGTCCATTCACAACAATCATATTCTTCTGCTTCCCGTCCGGCGCAAGCAGAGCATCCGAAACAGTCCAGTCATACCTGCGAGTCACACCTGTATTCGGCGTCTGTGTAGAGTTGAGTTGGTTGCAGTTTCCCGCGGTCCTCGCAGCCCAAGGTGAGCCCTGTGGCATGGGTCCATTGACCCAAGGACCGTATGTTGGAGCGTCTATTGTGCCCCAAGTGCTGTTACCGTTTGTTGACCCTTGAGCCATGCGCTGACCCCATGCAGCAAAGGTAGGCTCGCCCGAGTATCCTTCCCAGTTGTTGGCAGATGCTGCTTGAGATGCTTGAGGAGCGGAGGCGGATGCTGGAACTGCTGGTGCAGATGCTGGCGCGGCGGGCTGGGATACTATCGGAGCTGGTTGAGATACTGCTGGGGCAGGTTGAGAGACAGCCGCCACGGGTTGAGATGGTGCCGCAGGAGGTTGAGATGCTGGTTGAGATGCCGGTGTGACCGACACAGACACTGGCGCGACAGGCTGGCTTGCCTGCGCAGACGGTGCCCATCCCTGGCTAGCCCACTCACTCGGCGCAGCAGGTGTTCCCCAATTGCTTGCCGCAGCAGGAGGTCCTTGCTGACCGGGCGGCCCGCCAGCTCCAGACGGCGATGCAGATGGAGGTGAAGGAGATCCCTGCTGTTGTCCACTTGGCCAGCCACCTGCTGCTGGTGGCGCGAAGCCTCCGTGGCTGTCGCGAGCGAGATCGGCGCCGAAACCAGCAGAGGCGACAGCAGCGACGGCTGAGATGGCGGCGGCGAGGCGCATTGTGACCATTGTGAGAGGTGGTGGTGTGCGCTGGTTATTGGAGAGTTGGGTTGTTTTTTGGTTGATCGGAGGGAGGGATGGATGTCGAGGATTTAGTCTTGTGAGCACACGATCCAGGAGAGAGGACGGAGGGTCGAAGTAGTGCAACGATGCGGAGGTGAAGTCAAGTGAAGTGAAGGACGGATGAGAGGAGACAAGAGTGCGACCTAATAACAGCAGCAGCAGCAGCAGGCAGTAGCTCGACCCGAGATCTGCACGTCACAAATGTTCGATGTGAAAAAGAAAAAGCGAGAAAGAGCCTCGAGTCGGAGATCTGGGAACACAAGTAGTAGGAACCAAGTCAAGTCTTGATATAGATAGTGACATGCGACCAGCAATCCATACTCCCGGTCATGGAAAAAAAAAGATACATGCCACAGCCTTGCTGACCAGTCAGAAGCCCCCTCAAGAGATCAGAGCCTGTTCAAGCCACCGACGCTGGACCTGACGCTGCAGAGTGGTCTATGCTATGCTATGCTATGCTGCCAAGTTGAGCGATTTCAGGACTAGTTCGTTGCCGCCGCCCCGCCCCTCGCTTGCATGACTGCATGGGGTCGCTGGCAAGAGTCAAGTAGCTTCGTGGAGGCGGAAGGCAGGAGGTATATCCGTACTGGGATGCTGGTCCTTCTGTCCTTGGTAATGGGTACTCGTGCCAATATGCTAGTCAGGCCAATGAGGTGCAGCGTGCACAGAAGCAAGGATGTCCAAGACTTTCAGACTCGAAGCTAGCGGTCACACTTGGGCTTGATTTGGGGCATGAGAGATTGAGATCTGTCACGGTTAAGCTTGGAAGCAGGGTTTAGTGTTTACTTTGCTGTGATGTGAAGAGAACGGTTGGAGTCTTGGAGGCTTGGAGGACTGACGGTTGGAGCAACCCCGCTCGAGGCCGTTTGAGGAGGAGGGCGGAGGTTCGAGGTCGGTTTGATTGTCCTTTTTTCAGTTTTCAGCTGTCAGCTCTGAAGTCTCTCATCTTGCCTTTTCTCCCCTCTTCGCTTCTTCTTCACTTTTCCGACGACAGATGCCAGTCGCATCCTACCTCGCCTTCGCTGGCAGAAGAGAGAATCTCACACGACACGCAAATGCAGAGAGCATGTCTAGAGTATGCGCCTTTCTGTGCGACCCCCTCACATCACTTAAGTCGTTGTTATCGCTCCAGCCAAGAAAAGAGAAAGCAAGGAAGTCAGACGACAGCACATCGATCCAAGTCGTTTGTGGATCCTGATTGTTCTGATTATTCCATCACATCCTCTCACAGTAGTATCCCATGTCCCTTTTACATTATTATTCTCCCAATTACCCAAGCATAAAGTAAAGAGGTCACACGACCGTTCCCCTTCCCGCCACCGTTTTACGTTTCACATCCCCCATCCTCGACCATCCAGGACTAGTGTCTTGTCTCCAACATCCTCTCCTCCCGCCCATCCCGCTGTCTGTCCACTTGCCGCTTCTGCCGAGGCTGCCAGACCTGTAAGGAACAAAGGAACCTACCAAAAAGTGCATGGCGCTTGTTTATCAATGATATTTCCGCATCCGTTGATTCTGATTGTTTTGTATCGTTTCCCGCCGATGCTGGATTGCGCAGAGTCAAATCGTTGGAAGGAGCAAGGTCGTTTCGTCGTTTTGAGCAGTTGAGCAGTTAGTTGCACAGTTCAAATCTTGGGAAAACGAACACTTGGAATCTTGCGATACAGATCTCATGTTCCAACGATTCTCATTCCCATTCCTGGACCTTCGTTCTCGCCTCTCTGCAAGAGCTTCGTCGATTTTGTATGCGTTTTGTGCTTCGCTGCAATACCCTCTTGTCGATCGTAGAACCTAGTTCTACCTTGATCGTGCTACTGAATCCTGTGTGCATGATATATTTCCTTCTTCTGCCTGCAATCCCACCGCCGACGCCATCACTCTACTCTACGGGCACTTGTTACCTCTCACCATTAATAATTCGTGATCTATCGCAACCAAAGGTATATATGACTCGATGCACGAATCCTTCCTCATCCTCAGCAGCGTTTCAAGCTATGTCACCCTCAGCCAAGCGCAATGCCAATAATACCCATGACAGCATGCGATTACCGCTTTGAGAACAAGTCTGCAGGGAGGCGCCGCGAGCTAGTGAGCTGGGTGTGCCTGCTAGCCTGCAAGAGCGAGCTGGACGTGCACGTTAGGTTTAGTCACCCTAGTTCAGCGCTCCCCGCCCATGCTTGATTAACCACTACTCGATCTACATATCCATATCACACTTGCAGGTACTGTATTCTAGTTTGGTACCTTTGTTCCTTCAGCTCTTTTCCTGTGCGATTTGCGAAAGTCGAGGGTCGAGAGTCTTGTACTGGTACCCTGGACTCTTTGAGCCTTTGCTAGCATCCTGCATCCCGCATCCCGCATCCTGCATCCCGCATCCCGCATCCTGCACCCAACCATGCGACCATGCGAACCACAAAGTAGAATACACAAGAGCCGTACCGCAGCCAGCACGGCGCATTGCACCGCCTCACCCTAAGGTCCCTTCCCCTTTCCTCTCCTGCTTGCGCATCTCAGCATCTCCCGCGTCTTCCAGGTTCCTGTTCTTCTGCCGCGCCTTCCGAACCCTGACCCCTCACATCTCACCCATCACCTTCACCCTCACATCTCACATCTCACCCCTCACCCCTCCCCTCTGCAGTACTTCTAGGCTTGGCATAGCATAGCAGGCCAGCAGTTTCGGCCACAGACGCCCTAGACCTGGCAAGTGGCAGAGTATGGTGGTATACCTTCTACCTTCTACTTGACCGCTTGCCTGCTTCTTGTCTTGTAATGTAGCTTTGCTTACTGATGTAGCTTTTAGGCGGGCTGGAAGTGAAATTGTCTCGGCTCTCGGCAACAGCAACAGCTGCAAGTGAGGTATATTACCATAAGCAGAGGAGGATCGCGGTTCATAGCTTGTCAGCTTGTAAGCTTGTCAGCTGGTCCCTAGAGCTGGCCTGAGCCTCGCCGCTCACTACTGCACCCTCTGCACTCTCCCTCGTTCGTCCTCCTGCTCCTGCGTTATCCTGCCTTGCCGTGCGGCCCGAGACGGGATCCCTGCCCGAGTGATGCAATAATGGCGATACAAGTCACGTAAAGGAAAGTCCGATTCAAGCAACGGCAAGAGTATCAGGATTGAAAGTAGGAGTTACACTCTGTAGCAAATCGATCTATGTGTCTAATCTGGAAGTCTACCTGCTTTTTGCTTCTAGCTTTTGCTCCTTGCTTTTTGCATTTCGCTTTCGATCCAATGCAGAAAATGCCTCACACATGATGACACGCCAGGCGCGCATTTCCTTCTCTTCGAACTTCACAATTGACAGAGCCTTTGATGCGCTATGCTCCCCCTACTGCATCTTCCTCCCGGCCCTAATAGCCCTGACCTTCTCCTTCTGTCCCTTGAGCACAAACTCCCTCTCGCACCACTTCAGCGCCTCATCGAACCCCAACACCGGCGCGCTAATCACCAACACCGCCTTCCACTCATTCCAATTCAGCGGTGTAATCTGGAACAGCCCCTGCAAGAAGGGTGTGTACAGGAGGATAAAGTGCAACGCCATGCTGAGCGTGATGGCGTAGACGAGCATCATGTTGCGCCACAGGGGCAGTGTAAGCAGGGACTCGGAGGAGGAGAGGGCGTTCATGGCGTTTAGCATTTCGATGACGACGAGGATGGAGAGGGAGACGGTGGAGGCGGAGCGGGTGGCGGTGGAGGTGGAGCTGAAGATGGAGCAGCCGAGGGTGGGGAAGTCGGTGCTGCAGCGGTGGAAGTGCGTCTAGAAAGCAGATTGTGTTAGTGGACGTGCTTGATGCTGGAAGTGATGGATGGAATGAGTGGCAGGACTTACGAGCTGGTAGAACGATATTTGAGGGCCTTCAGCGTTGAACATGAACCACCATGCGTAGCCTCCGACTGTGGCAGCGCCGACGTATGCTCCAATGACCATGTATCTGAAGAATAACCAGCCACTGATGAGCGGCTCATCACGCTTCCTCGGTGGTGTGCGCATAATCTCGTGGTCTGGCGGGTTGAAACTCAGTGCTGTCGCTGGAAGCCCGTCTGTCACCAGGTTGACCCATAGAAGTTGTACCGGGATGAGTGCCTCTGGCATGCCCGCTGCTGCAGTAAGAAAAATGGACACAACCTCTCCGATGTTGGAGGAGATGAGGTAGCGGATGAACTGTTGAGTGTTGTTGTAAATGCTGCGACCCTCCTCGATAGCAGACTCGATGGTGGCAAAGTTGTCGTCTGCAAGAACCATATCTGCTGCGAGCTTGGCGACATCCGTGCCAGATCCCATAGCCACACCAATATCAGCCTTCTTCAATGCAGGTGCATCGTTGACACCGTCACCTGTCATAGCGACAACCTCGCCAGCGGATTGCAAAAGATCCACGAGACGTGACTTGTGAGTAGGCTCGACGCGGGAGAAAAGTGAGGCGCGCTGGGCAGCCTCAAGTTGCTCCGAGTCTGAAAGTGCGTCGAATTGGCGTCCAGTGTAGCTCTTGCCAGTGACATCCTCATCGGCGTCGAAGACACCAATCTGGCGACAGATGCTTTCAGCAGTGTTCTGGTTGTCACCAGTAATGACAACGACCCGGATCCCAGCTTCGCGACAAAGGCGGATGGAGTCTGCGACCTCAGGACGAGGGGGATCAAGCATAGTGACGAGACCGAGCAGAGTCATATTCTGTTCAAGTTGTGCATACTGTGCAGTGGTCTTGGCAGCGTGGAGTAGCGGGTTTCCGCCAACATTATTGATACTGGCAAGAGCGATAATACGGAGACCTTGATTCGTGTATTTCTCGATTTGGCTGGTGATGAGTGTTGAGTATTGCTGCGTCATCTTCTGCGCCTGACCATTCGCCCCAACCGTGACACTGGAGCATCGCTCGAGTATCGATTCTGGTGCACCCTTGACGAGGAGCTTCTCCTGACCGCCGGATTTGGCGACAAGAACAGACATGCTTTTGCGGTCCCGGGAGAATTCGTATGTTGCACGGTGTGGCGCGTACATCTGATAGTGCTCAGTTGCGTGATGAAGACCAGCTTCAGCACTCTTCGATTGCTTCGTCCTGTTTGTCATCTCATCAGGAGTTCCAACCTTTTCGGTCAGCACTCGCAGCGCTCCTTCCGTGGCTTCCCCAACAATGGAATATACACGAGTGTTTGGATTGTACGACAGCTGCGCTTCGTTACAAAGCGCGCAAACCTCAACCATCTGGGCAACAGTGTCTGAATTGGAAGCTGGGCTGTCAATGACTTTGCCATTATGTGAGACGTCGCCTGCCGGGTTGAAACTCGTGCCCGAGATTGTTAGCTCCTCGAGAGCAGTAGCCGACTCATTCAGGTAGAGAATGCGGTTGACGCTCATCTGGTTGGTAGTAAGAGTTCCAGTCTTGTCAGAGCAGATAACACTGCAACTACCGAGTGTTTCCACTGATGGCAAGCTACGGACCACAGCGTTCTTCTGTGCCATCTTCCGTGTTCCAAGAGCAAGACATGTAGTAATTACAGCGGCTAGACCTTCTGGAATAGCCGCAACACCGAGAGACACAGCAATCTTGAGGTAGTAAATGGCGCCCTTTGTCCATCCTCCGTGGGAGGGGTCGTTGAAGTGCTGAATGTTGATAAGCCACACGAGAACACAAATGACTGTGATAACCTTTGCAAGCATGTCACCAAAGTCGTTCAACTTCTCCTTGAGGGGTGTAGGTTGGGAGATCTGCGATGCGATACTCTCGTGAATGTCTCCGATAGCGGTATTGCTTCCTGTGAGGACTACGATCGCATTCGCGTGTCCTGTGACTACCGTGGTGCCAGAGAAGAGCATGTTGATCTGATCTTGCTTGACAGCCTGTTCATCCTGTACAGCCTTGATATCCTTTCCTACACTTTCACTCTCTCCTGTCAAGATAGATTGGTCGACCTGGAACGAGTTGCTCTGTATAGACAGCACGCGGCAGTCGGCGGGTATCCGATCGCCGACTGCGATTGTGATGACATCTCCTGGCACCAAGTCCTCCGCCTTGACACGCTTCGTTGCGCCGTTCCTGATAACCTTGGCCTCGTTGGCAGAGTATTTCTGTAGTGCTGCGATAGCTTTTTCGGCGCTGCTTTCTTGAGAGACACCGACGACGGCATTGAGGATGAGAATTGTGAGAATCTGGTGACTGATCAGCCTTGTTTACATGAGATGCAGAGATCCATGGACATACAACAACAGGATCCACAAAAGCAGTCCAGTCTCCGTCTGTTTCAAACAAAGCAAGAACAAAGGATATCGCCGCGGAGCCTAATAGGATAAGGACCAGCTGATCCTTGAACTGCTCGAGTATCATCTCCCATATTGGCGTGGGGTCTTCCTCTGCCAGTGCTGCAACTCGTTAGCCTCAGCGGAGGACTTGCGAGATCAGCCAGTCTTACCGTTTGGTCCATTCTTCAATCTTGACGCTTCTACCTGCTGATCAGATAGACCATCTTGTTCTTTGACCTGAAAATGTGCAAGCACATCTGCGCCGGATTTCGTGAACGCGATGTTCATCTTGTTTACGATGTCAGGGATTGAGTCGCAGACAAGTCAATGTCGCGCTTCTTCGCGAGTATACTTTACTCACGACAAAGTGATTAGGGCGAACAGGAATATGCCAAATTGAAAAGTCTTGCACCAAAAGAGTGAATGAAAGTGAGTCTCGTGAAAAGTGCCGTATGGCTATACCCCTCGCCGAGAAGTACAGCTGGCACGTTGCTCCAAAACACCGTTGCAAAACTTTTTATGGATCGGCAGGGACTCACGAACAATTTCTTGTATACAACAGATGAGAGGACGAAGCGAATGACGGAGAGACATGCATCTTATAGTGAGCCTTGCCAGACTGAATATCTTCGATTGTGCTGCATATAGCTAGCATTGGTAAGGAGTGTGTTATGTATCGCTGCGGACACATTCTGCCATAGTCACTCATCCTTCCCTTCCCCAAGATCGCCAAAACACCGAATGTTTGTCGCTCAGTCAAGCAAATCCGGACAACATGAAACACCTTGACACCTGTACTATTCTGCCACTTCATCATCCATGAACCTACGCGCCATAGTCATGTCGATCGGACATCAAGTGGACGTCTCCTCCGACGTCGGCGCTGCTTCTGTAGCAGCTGGTTGTTGCTCCGTGTTAGTCTCCTCTGTCTTCAGCTCTGGTGCTTCAGCGGTCTTGCTCTCGTCAGCAGCGCCGTCGACAGCAGGCTCAACGCCATCGGAGGACGTCCAGAGGGTGAGGTTGTCACGAAGCAGTTGCATGATGAGAGTGCTGTCTCTGTAGGATTCCTCGGAGAGGGAGTCAAGCTCGGCGATGGCGTCGTCGAAAGCCTGTTTGGCGAGGTGGCATGCGCGGTCTGGAGAGTTGAGGATCTCATAGTAGAAGACAGAGAAGTTGAGGGCCAGACCGAGGCGGATGGGGTGGGTCGGTGTGAGATCGGTTTGTGCGATGGCGGTAGCAGTCTATGATGGAATGAGTTAGCTTGTGAATACCATTATCGGTCGTCTTTCCATACCTTGTACGCAGTGTGAGCCTCATCGGCAGTGCCTCTACGCTTGTCGCCGGACGCGAACTCAGCAAGGTAACGGTGGTAGTCTCCCTTCCTACATTGGGTTAGTGCTGACTTTCTTTGCAATGTATCAAACATCCTACATCTTGTGGTAGAAGACTTTTGACTCTCCAGTCTCGGCCTTAGGAATCAAGCTATCTGTGAGGACATCGAGGACATCTTGGCAGACCTTCTCCAGCTCAGTCTCAATCTTCTGCCTGTAGCCGCGGATCGTGTCAAAGTGCTTCTCTCCACCCTTGGCCTCCTCCTTCTGCTCGATGGACGAAATGATTCTCCAAGATGCGCGGCGCGTGCCCACGACATTTTTGTAGGCGACAGAGAGCAGGTTGCGTTCGTCGACAGTAAGTTCGCCGCCGATCTACAAATTGCTGTCTTAGCCACCTTCGCGGATCATGCCGACACTCTTCGCATCGATTGCGACCACATCGTACCTTTGCAACCTCCTTCATGTAGCTGACCATCTCTTTCACATTTGTAAGCATGTGAGCATGCATTGAGAGCTATTTTGTTCTCACCATCGTAGCGCTCAGCCTGCTCACACAAGCGAGCGAGGAACGTTTTGCTATTATGTAGTGAGCGATTGAGCACGCGACAATGTGTTGAGGGAGTAAAACCTGTCTCTCTTCGGAACGTAGGCGTGTTAGCTATGTCAGGGTTTGGAGGGTAGTTGCAACGCGCCCGAAGTCTAGCACATACCTCAGAAGTCATCTTGTTGATGCGGTGTAGGTTGAAGGAGCGACGATAAGGTGAGGTGAATCTGTAGACGTGGGTATAAGCTTGATGAAGAGGTGAAAGATGATGATGATGATAGGGACGGAAGGCACCGCCTGTTTGTTGACGTCGACACGTGACCGGCCTCGTTTCATGACATCCAGGAAACTCGAAACGGCTTTTAATTGTAGATTTCAAGTTGCATTCATTGGTTTGAAGCAGGGACAAGTAAAATGGTAGCGCCAACGCCAATCACAATCTTGACTGGATTCCTCGGGAGCGGCAAGACGACACTGATACTCAATTTGATACCACAATTACCACCAACTTACAAGCTTGCATTGCTCAAAAATGAATTCGGTGATGTGGCAGTTGACTCGCAACTGGCTTCCGCACAGGCTATCTCAGGCGTGAAGGAGCTGCTCGGTGGCTGTATCTGTTGTAATCTCGTCGGCCAGCTTGGTGTTGCACTGGAGCAACTAAGGGACGAGATCGCACCAGATCGAATCATCATTGAGACATCTGGAAGTGCCTTTCCCGCAACTCTTGCTATGGAGGTGAATCGGATCATAAAGGAGTCCAACGACGAGAAGTACGTTTTAGACGGTGTGATCAGCGTCATAGATGTCGAAAACTGGCAGGGCTATGAGGATACTTCTGTCACAGCCAAGTTACAGGCCGCCTTCACAGACTTGGTCGTGTTCAACAAGTGGGAACTTGTCGATGAACGCAAATTCGACACTGCACTCGACAGACTGGGCGATTTAGAGCTTCAGACACCCTATGTCAAAAGTGACAAAGGTAGAGTCGAGAAGAGTGTAATATTGGGCATTGACGGAGCGCAGGCTCGTGAGATGAAAGATGAAAACACACATGCACAAGGCCACGGTGGACACGACCACAAGCATGATTCGGACCATCAGAGTGAAGTCGAAGTACTGTCAGTCACGCTGAGAGGTCCGTCTGCATCTGGTGTCGATCTCGACAAGTTGGAGTACTTTCTATTATCACCACCCAAAGATGAGATATACAGGATCAAGGGCTTCTTCTACGCAAGGACGCCGCCGGCTGACTCAACTGGTCGACGAGCTGGAAAAGCGTCTCCAGATGGCAAGCTGACACGATACATCTTAAACTGGGCGTTCTCCCGTTGGACTTTCACACCAGTACCGAGCACACTTGCTGGCTTCGCGGATGATGAGGGCGAACCGGTAGTTCGTGCAACCATCATATGTGCAAAGTATTCCTCCTCAAAATGGAGCAACCGTATCCGCAACGATGACCTGCTCAACCTGGAGGGTCCTGCTGCTGGCCAAGGCGAGCTTGTCATTGAGAGGATCTCATAGAGATTGTGGATGAGTTCACGTCAGATATCAGCACCGGTTCCTTCCACACAACAGAGGCGGTGTCAAAGTCTAAGATCGATCACGACATTTTTTCAGGTCAACCATATTTGTTCACAATAGTCTTGAGCGATAGGCTTGGCCAGTATACTGTTTCCGAGTTCTTTCGAGGCTTTCTAGAGAATCTGCTCGCCCTGCCAGCGACAGCACCCCCAGTGCAGAGTATCGAGTGAGCATTTGCTTCGATCTTTGTGGCGCCATTTGGTTGGGGCGTTTCTGCTCTGGCTGCTGTAGTGCTCGAACCGGCGTGTCGGTGTCACGGTGTGAAGAGTCTGCCTTTTAGACCATGAAGTCGTTTGCTGGAGCGCAAGCACGTAGCGCTGTCATTACTGGCGGTGCCTGGTAGCTGAGCATTACATCGATTTGGATGTATCTTGCGAGTCTTTCTTGCAGCCAGGACAGCCTTTTGAGTGCATGATATTGAGTATTGCTCCGTTTATTGTTGTGCGCACAGCTCGGTCCGTTTCTGCTTTGACTGTTATGGTGTTCGAAGTGGAGTGCGAGATAATTCGAACCGAGTCGAGAAGTCAGTCCCTAGTGGAACAAGCGCTGCAGTGGCTCGTCCTTGGTTGCTCGGGTGCGCGACAGTACCGGTGATGCTCCGTAATGTATGATAGCCTTCTAATTCATACATTCCGATGGAGAATGTACCATGCACTGGACCGGTCGTGCTTGCCTTGATGGTCGCAATAAATTGGTTCTTGGTCTTTTTGCAAATTTGTCTGGTCCTGTCATCATAAGACTGGACAACGATTTGCTCAGGTGTCTCACGTTTCCCTGTGCTCTCCAAGATGCGTACGAGAAATGACGTCCTTTCGCACTGGTGGCAAAAAGAAGACTTTCGACACAAAAGTGACCACAGAAACGGCAAAACTCGTAGGCCCCGAAGGGCCAATTAGAAACCATGGGGTTTTTTGTCCATGCTGACAAACTCACCGAATTACTAGGGCGTCCCGGTTCATTCAGTGTGTTCGTCATTATACGGCGTCTCGTGGCCCGGTAGTCAAGTGCTGCGGCACGATATCCATATTCGCGGTTACTATTCTTGGGGTATGTTCAGGGGCGTCCCCCGTTATTACATACCGACTAAGTTTTCGCCGGATATGGATATCGTGCGGCAGACTTAACCACCAGGCCACGATAGCCGTATAGAACATGTTGGGAGGAAATGAAATGCTCGGTATATGAATGAACATCTGTTCTTCCATGCTTTGAGCACATGCGCGTCAGTTTGGTTTTTGCTAGGATCATTTCGGCGCCGCGAGTCGTATTGATGTTCTGGCAGAGTCGTTCCTGCCTCTGGTAGAGTGTGTTGTGCAATGTTCGATGGGTCGTGCTTGCCTTGACAGCCTGGACGATTTCGCCACGCTGACTTCATTAATACATTATAGTATGATAGGGCTCCTTTGCTTGAGCTTGCTATGGGCATCGCATATGCGTTTGGCGGCATCGGCCTAGAGTGTTGTGAAGGTATGGAAAGGACCAGACTGTTCGAGTGCAGGGTATCGCGCGAATGTACGAATCGTTGTGTCTCCATTCTCTCCGGGGTTTCCTGCCCTGAGTTCGAATCTGAGTGCAGCCATGTCGCAAATGGTAGTAGTATGTTTACTGCAGCATTCGAATGCTCGTTATGCTGGCGTGCTTGATCGACGATCATGTAGTGTATGTATATCGTCTTTAACTTGAGCTTGCCTCCGACACAGTCTGCAGGTCGCGCTTGCCCTGGCAGTCGCAACATATGAGTTTTCGGCTTTTCATCCTTTGCCAAATGTCAGGGAGGTATCGTAGCTACGTTCTCTCCATATTCTTCTCCTCATACTCTGGTCTTTGCAATGCGTGTGAAGTAGACGTCTCTTCATGCTCCTAGCAAAAAGGCGGCACAATTTGCAAAATGACATCAGCTTCAAAAGTGGTTGAAAATTGTGCAAAAATCTAGCAAGCTAAACGAAACTCAGCCGAAGCTTGGTATTCTTTGACAGGCCGGACTACTGTTGATAGGAAGGACGACTTATTGGACATTAAGCCACTTACTGCGCGCTCATCAACCATTCGTCGTTGCACGTTCCTTATGCAGACTACTACCTTAAGTATGTGATGGGGGACGGTAATTAGGCGCCCCCCATCACATACTTAAAGTAGGTTCGTAAGCATATGATATCGTGGGAGAGGAAGTTAGCCCGAAGGCTAACCACTCGGCCACGGCCGCTTTTAACATGTTGAAAATAGATGGAATAACGCAGCATATAAATGATCATCTTTATTCGATCCTTGCCTGAGGACAATGAGCTTTGCCTTCCCTTTTTGCAGTGTTGCTGGAGGCCATGCAGAGCATTGCGACAGTCTCTGTGTTGTTACTTCCTCCCTGCAGAGTGTTAGTCTGTATTGGTCGCCGCTGCCGCGATTGATTGTGCCGCTCGAGTCATTGGCTTTTCTGCTTTCACGCGACCATACGTGGGGACGTTCACATCTGCAACATTGCGCATTTGCACACCCTGCACAACTCAGCTCCCGATTATCTTCTATCACGTCAAGCTTTGATCATCTTTCTGTCATATATCACTCGGCGTTGCACATACATTTAACAACCTCAAGCTCAAGTATAGCAGACCAGCATGTCGGCGTCGGCAGCCACCACCACCCTGTCGCGGTCATTTGAGAATGCCGCACCTCAAACGCCATCTCAAGTGGCAATCAAGATGGAAGACAGTCCTGGCCTACCTTCGCACAATCGCTTCCGCAGCGTCGTCAGATCCTATCTACCAGGTCGACCAGATCTTGCCGCGAACAGCTCTCCGATCGCGTCCTCTACGCCGAGCGCATCGAGCCCTAAACCCGCGACTCCTCCAAGCGCCTTCATCAAGCAAGAACAGAGAATGACGCCCAATACCAGCTCGGACGACACGATCTCAAGTCTCGGCGATGCGCTTCAGCAGGACGCGACTGACGTGCCAACAAAACCTGCCCACATCACCCACCTCACTGAGGAAGAGTATCGCCAGCGTGTCGGACAGATTAATATGACGCGTGACTGGCTCAAGGCATCAATGCAGAAGTCCTTGGTCTTGACGCGTGAATTGGCAGCAGGAAGGCGAAAGCAAGATATCGTGAGGCAGCCACCTGTTGTGAAGAACAAAGACCCGCAGAAGTTGGCGCAAGTGATCGAGGAGGCGCAGAACTACTTGAGGGGACTGAGCATTGACATAGATCGTCAAGTCATCGAAGAAGCAGACAGCCTGGATGGCAAGAACGGAGCGGGTGTCTCGGGACACAAGAGGACTGCTTCTGCGGCATCCAAGCTCGCTTTAAATGGAGCAAGTTTTGAGCCTGTCATGGCCATACTCGATGAGGCGGCTGCCATGGCTGCGCGGATGCGAAACGTGGCAGAGCAGTGAGTGTCGAAGACGGAGGACATGTCATGTTGCTATAAAGTGGCGAGTTTGTCCTTGCGATATCTCATCGGAGGTGCGCATACACCACAAGCATGCCGTACACGGTGCCTCTGATGGAATCTGTGAAGAATCTGTGAAGATATCGTCGTTCACAGTGAAAATGTTTCAGAATGTTTGAAGCATGAAGTTGGCGAAAAGTGGCGCAGAAATTCAGGGTTTGAATGGCATTTACATGGGACGCGCGCTATTGGTCGTGCCTCTCTCTCACAGCTCAGCAGATTGCCTGGCATGCCAACATTGCCAACTCACGTCAGATAGTCGACTGTAACATTAAAAGCACTGCAGACCCAGAGATTAGACACTCATCTTGTGAATTTCATCGTTGTGACTATACTCCTACCGTGCACTCTACAAACATTCAACAATCATGTCAACACAAACAAAACAGATGAACGAGAAGAAGTCTGATACGCCAGGCGTAGTCGAGGCCGCACAGGATGCTGTTGAGAAAGGTGTATACATAGTTATTTGACACGACCTTCCCTTATCGCTTCCTCAATCTCCCCTTGCCACATCTCATATCATGTGTGACCGCATCTACCACCACTACTACTACATATCATTACACACATCACCTCGTCTAACCCATGCCAGGCGTCTCCTGCCTCCAGAACATCGTCTTCGGTACCGGTGCTGTGCCGTCCTCCACCGAGAGCTCCTCAAGTTCGACGTCAGTACCTGCAGACCCGCGGCTGCAAAATGCTCCAGCTGGCAGCATAGAGGATGCCCTGCGTGATCAGTCTCGCAGCATGCCGCCGAAGGAACTGCTGGAGGAGGCGAATGTGGCGAAGCGGGAACAGGAGCGAGGGGAGACGGATGGGGAGACGCCGAAGATCGAGTGAGGTGGTAGTCGACCCGGGTATTTTGGTGTTAATGGCAGGCAACAGCACGAGGTCGAGACGAGGGAATGGGAGGGGAAAGGCTCGAGGGAGGATATGCCTTGAGGGGGGAATGGAGTATGCAACGTGCACCACTGCATGGTACATGGGCACAACTTGAGCGGCACTTTACTGGTACTTTGGCTCCAAGTAGCTCAAGAAGCACGGAAAGCTATCTGTATGACTTCGGTAGCTCTGAGCCTGTATGCCTTGACCATACACGCATTTGCGATCCGTGTGTGTCTAATCGGGTAAGATGTGTCTCCTCCGCCACAAGCGCATTCTCTCCCCACAGGCCGACCATCTTACCGACCCTGTGGCATCTCTCCATCGAGTATGAAGTCCCAGCTTGGCCAGACCGGCAAGCAATACCACCTCCGCCGTAGATCACTCGAACAGTCGACTGCGGGCATGGTTCCAGGAGACAGGAGCCCGCAAGATAGGCCCCCTATAGGCATGCTCCCAAGGTGAATTTCCTCCATATCCCTTCGGTATGCTGACACAAATCATCGCAGACTGTGATATTTGACTGTGGCTCACTCTCTCTGCGCCGTAGACTTCAGACGCATCGGCCCGGGAGCGTACACGTCGGCATATTCAGACAGACGAGAGTGTTGTTCAGCTCAGGGTTATCCTATATCGCCTTCAGAACCAGCCAGCCTCCTTCGCCTTCTCCTTCTTCCGTGCGTCAATCTTGGATAATGTCAGTAGTGTCAAGTGACGCTCCGAAGACTGGAGGTCCTACCCATGCTTTCTTGCAGTCCCTGTATGCCCTGTTGACGATAACAATCAGTCAAACATCGCAACATAATCTTGTAGTAGTAGATGAAGAGTCGTGACGTACTGGAAGTAGTCGTTGCACAGATCTTTCTGATTGGGATTCCTGTGCAGACATTTTATGCTCTTATTCGCTGCTTCTTGACAGGGGTCAAAGTGTTTTGAGTAGTCCTTTCTGTAGCATGGATCAATTCGTCAGACATGGACTGTGTTCGCGCAGAGAAGCTAGTGGCGCAACTTGCGACAAGCCTGGATTTGATGACGAGACTGGACTGACCCTTCAAACCGGTTGGCTGTCGACTCTGACCAAGGTGAGCTGGAATCCGAGCCTGAAGACATTGCTGTGCGGAGTAGAAACTAGTCGGCGTAGTAAGCCTCAATGAAGCACGCTCTACTCTACTCTACATCGGACTTCAAGCAACCGCCTCGCCTAAACGCCGGAGCCCTGCCAGGCGAGAGTGGTTCTCCAAGGTCCACTAGAAGTGCGGGGGAAGCATTCCTGTACCAAGGTACTGTTCCAGACTTGCTCAGCCGCGCTGAAGAATGTCGCAGACCCCATTCTCCTTTGTGTAGCGAGCCTGCTGCTGTTCACATCTTCTGTGGCGTGGCAGTTCGTCACGTCGTCTGGTCTTCGTCGTCCAGACTTACAGCATGGCGCTGGGCATACTGGAAGTGCGCTCATCAAGGTCAGTTCCAGGTGAGTAAGCTCCGCTCAGAATGCTCCACTTAGATACAACAGACTTTCTGATTATCTCATCTCATTTCATCCATACAGGAACGGTCACCATCCTCGAAGATACAGCAACAAGGATCACGAGCCCAGCGGATAGAGATCCTAGCCTTAGATATGACAAGACTGGCGAGATCCTCCTCGTCCCACAACCCAGCAATGATCCGAACGAGTGAGTCGCAAAACATGAGACAAGATGAGAGGTATAGTACAGACATGAGTCGGTTCTAATCATCATTTTCGCAACAGTCCGCTGAATTGGCCAATATGGCGACGGGACCTGTAAGTTTTGACTACCACACTGCTTGGTCACATCCCATGCTGAAGCCGGACCAAGCATTCTATTCATCATATCCCTAGCTGCGATTATCGCCACCACACTTTCACCCATCCTCGCCGCTGACTCTCTGTTGATCGCATTCCACTTCGAGCTCAACTTCACCAAGATTGCACTACTCACAGGCTACCACCTTCTTGGCGTAGGCATCGGTGGGGTATTCTTCGTCCCGAGCGCAAGAGTATGGGGAAAGAGACATCTATACTTGCTGGGGACTCTGTTGGTCTGCATTAGTAGTGTGTGGGCAGGAGCCAGCCAGCACAGCTACACGAGTCTACTATGGGCACGCATAGTACAAGGGATAGCATTGGTAAGCGGATGCTATCCGTCGAGGATGGCTTCTACCAGGGCACTAACATGACATCTTCAGGCACCTTTCGAAGCCCTCGTTTCTGCATCTGTGGGTGATCTTTACTACGTCCACGAGCGTGGTGCTAGAATGGCAATGTCCACCATGGCCGTCTTCGGATCAGCATTCTTCACACCAATTGTGGTTGGTAAGATGGCAGACACGATGTATGTTGAGTCAAGCATCAACCTCATTCAGATGTGTGCTAATGCTTATACTAGTGGCTGGGAATGGTCTTTCTATTTCATCGCCATCTTCTCCGGCATTCTATTTCCCATCATGTTCTTCTTCTGCCCAGAAACAGCATTCGTGCGGAGTGCATCGCTGAACACAGACATCACTGGCACAACCGCCGTCAAATCCGAAGGTACATCGCACTATGCAAACAATTCTACCTCCGACAACTATGTCCTCAACCACACGGAAGCCAAGCAGCCTCACACAGCGACAACCGCATCATCAACCACATCCCCCACAACATCCAGTCCCGCACGAACCAGCTACCTCTCCACTCTGTCCCCCTTCTCGGGCCGCAAAACACACGACTCCTTCCTCCACCTCTTCCTTCGCCCCTTTCCCCTCTTCCTGCACCCTTCCGTCCTCTGGGCCTGCCTGACCCAAGGCACTCTAATCGGCTGGACCGTCCTGATAGGAATCGTCCTGGCTGCCATCTTCCTCGCCCCACCGCTCTACTTCACCGCCACAAAAGTAGGGTACATGTACACGTCCGCCTTCATCGGCGCCCTCCTCGGCTTCATCTTCTGTGGCGCCCTGTCGGACTGGAGTGCCCGTGCCCTGATGCGCCGCAACAAAGGCGTCTACGAGCCCGAATTTCGCATCGTCCTCGTCATCCCCCAAATCATCGCCGGCTGCGGCGGCCTCTTCGCCTTCGGCTTCACAGCCGACAACACATACCGCTACGGCTGGCTCGGTCCCTGCGTCTCCTTTGCCTTCGTGACCTTCGGCATGGTCTGCGGCGCCGTGGCCAGCTCGCTGTATCTGGTCGATGCGCACCGGGAGATTGCGGTGGAGACGTTTACGTGTCTGATGATTTTCAAGAATGTGTTCAGTTTTGCGCTGACGTTTAGGGGGTATGATTGGTTGGTGGATACGTCGACGAAGAAGGTGTTTGTGGCGGTGGCGTGCGTGCAGTTGGGGGTCGGGGTGCTGAGTTTGCCGATGTGGGTGCTGGGGAAGTGGGTTAGGAAT
>Ga0058698_10000052_pt1 | contig 68104 bp, 71 predicted proteins | sample AgamicAsSfe_FD_67288 | JGI IMG/M metagenome (GOLD analysis project Ga0058698, IMG submission 67288) | Agave microbial communities from Guanajuato, Mexico - As.Sf.e | ecosystem: Host-associated > Plants > Phyllosphere > Phylloplane/Leaf | place: Guanajuato, Mexico | collected 2012-05-30
AGAGAGTAGAGAGTAGAGAGTAGAGAGTAGAGAGTAGAGAGTAGAGAGTAGAGAGTAGAGAGTAGAGAGTAGAGAGTAGAGAGTAGAGAGTAGAGAGTAGAGAGTAGAGAGCAGGAGATATAGGCAGGCAGACAGGCAGACAGGCAGACAGGCAGGTAGTTAGGCAGACACAAGGGCAGTGATCCGATTCAAGGTCACTTGGTCTCCTCCCTGTCACTCTCTCCTGTCCCTTCCCTTGCCTTCACGGCTCTATTCATACAGTACGAAGACCAGGTCAGGTCATGCAGTCCGGTCCTACAGTCAGGTCATGCAGTCCAGATCCAGTAGTGCCGCCCAGGAAACCCTGACATGTCTGCCGCAAAGCGCACACGTCTCGAGGGAGGACGCTTGAGGCATGCAGAGACACTTGAGGTATATAGTAACGCCTGAGGTAGGTAAACGGGATACTGTCGGTCCTCCGCTAGCTAGGGCGCGTTTAGCCAGCTGGGCACAGTGGATGGCGAGTAGATGGCGAGTAGATGGCGAGTAGATGGCGTGTAGATGCTAAGATGAGAGGAGAGGTGAGGAGGAAATAAGGAAGTATAGTAAGAATAGTAGGGGTGAAACCAGAAGAGCAGGCAGGCGGGCACTAGCTATTCCCACTGGCTATTCCCGCTGCGCGAACGCGCCACTCGCCGCGCCGTCATGTCTTGCCCAATCGACCCCTGGATATTGGTGAGCAGGATTGGGTCCTGGGCAGTCAGAGGAGTGAGAGGGAAGTGGGGACTGCAGGAACTGAGCGCGAATCGGAGCACGAACAGAGGTAGTAGAGCCGAAGAGCAGGAGTGGCGAGGGACGAGAGCATAATAATTGCCCTGCTACGAATTTCGCTACGACTCTGCAGAGGTTCGGACGATTCGAAACCTGAGGATGATACTAGGGACAGGGACGAAGATACGTAGAGGCCAAGCTTGCATTGTCACTCTACTAAGCTAAGCTATGCGCTGGATACAAAGCTCACTCAGCTCACTCAGCTCACTCTCATCCCATTCGTACGAGCCAGCTCGGCCTGTTCTGCGTCCGTCCGTCCAGACTCGTCACCAGTCTCTTGTCCATCGTACAATCACCGTCGCCCTTGATCCCTGATCAGATTCCGCTGTATCACCATAACCACCCAGCATCAACCATGCACCATCACCATCCACCTCCCTCTTACCAGCCCTGCAGCCCGATGCCAGACCGATGCGAGATATCCAACAGCCGGATCATGTTGCATTGATTGTGAATTCGTCCAGTCCTTGATATTTCGCTCGCCTCTATGATGCCCCCATGGTCCCCGTATGCGATTCGTGATCGGACGTGTGTTATTGCTTGTGGTGGTACAGTTATTTCTCTCGCGCTCGTATTTCATGTTTCTATGCTGCTCACTTTCGATTCCCATGTGCGAGACTTTGCCGCGCAAGATGGCTCGGCATTCATTGCAGCTTTCTCGATGCTCAGCCATGTTGAGCAAAGAGTATTGACACCTCTTCTCCGCAGATACACTTCCGTTCTTGCTCCATGCTTGTGTCTGCTCTTCCGAGACTCCACCACTCTACCTCGTGTTCCACCCGACATTCCAGATAACCTGCGCTATATCACTAACAGTGTTAACCGTATCAACCGCACTGTCCACCACCTGACCCAACCAGCTCCCCCTTCTAACCTTCGGACCCCCAGCTGCCCCATCCTCATCCACCTCATCCTCCTCATCCGCACCAACCGCAAACGGCATGAACAATCCACTCTGAATCCTCTTCAACCCGCCAATACCACCAGTCGAGAAGTCCATCTGTCTCTGACTCGTCTGCACAGGGGCTTCCTCGAAGAATTCCGCAGCCGTGGTATCTTCGTCTTGATCTTGCAGTTCGAGGGCTTGGCCGGGGCCATAGCCTTGCATGGCGCGGTCGGAGGCGCGGAGGTGAAAGGTTGCGGAAGAGGCGGTGGGGTCTTTCCAGGTCTCGGCGGGAGTGTGGACGTTGTCGTCGCGTACGAGGAAGTTGGAGGACGGACGTGAGGGACGCAAGGTTTCGGTGGAGAAGGAGGTTTGAAGTGTTTCGCTGGACATGGAAGGTTTGAGGCCGAAGGGGTGGCGAGAGTGCGATATGGATGATGAAGAGGAAAACCAACGTTCGTGGTCTCCGGAGCAGCGCTTGCGGTCGCAGTGGTATTTGATATCAGCCTCGGGAAGTGGAGCGATACATTTGATGCTCTCCAATGATGACAAACTAGCTTTACTGCCGGCGCGTTTCGATGCTGGTCGCTTTCGGGTGCGCACTTTGATCAGTAGCTCACTATCCGATTCGTCTGAGTCGAGCAATGTCCAAGCTGGAGCCTCTTCTTCTTGACCTTCTGGTGCGAGGATGATAGCTTGCTGCACAGTCTCCTTGAAGTGAATGTGCTTCTTGGGTGGTGCATTTGGTGACTCTGTATCAGACTTGGGCATTGAGGCTAGTGGAGCCAGCTTGATTGGCACCTCTACTGCAACAGGACGTCTGTGATTATGGCCTGAGTCTGAGTTTGCTCTGGACATCCCAGGTCTGCCAGATAATCTCCTGCGAAGGTATGGTCGAGAGAATTGCCTTTCCGCATCACTGATGGCAAGTCCTTGTTGGTTGTGCACAAGCGATGCTGATGAGTAAGATTTCTGCAGCATGGCTTGCTCGACAGTCTTCTTCTTCAGGATCGGCTTCTTCTCCAAGGAGAAAGGCTCCATCCGCTTGAAAGGTACTTCAATATCACTTTGTGCTAGATCTTGCAGAGGTCCGTACAGCCAAGTAGTGTCGCAGTCTTTCATCCTATTGAATGTAAGTATGATCCACACAACTCCGTAGACGGCCAAAAATACCAATTGATTGAGCTGGATGGAACCGTCCGCAAACGTCCACGCGTCTGCGCCCAGCTACGCCACGACGCATTCTCCAATCTTGATTGACCTCCAGGCGGACCTCCGGTGATTGGAACACCTCTCTTCGAAGCAATGTGCTTCCACGTAGATGCGACTTCGTGCAATGACCATTTGTGCGAAAGATAATCGACATGTCGCGATGGTTCTGGCCTGACCGCTGTGTCGTCAACGATTGGAGGCAGATCTGGGGAGTGGTTCGATTCGATTGTAGCCGTCTCGCTAGTTTCCGATTGTGACGCGTCGTAAGCTTCACCTTCATCGTCGCTGGAGTCGGGGCTGCCGATACTTGGGTAGTCTTCGAAAGTGTGCTCAAACTTGAATGGCGTTCCGTAGCTCGGAAAGATGTTCTCATCATCATCGTCATCACGAGATCTCATCTCAAACCCACCAATACTGGTTGCGACTGTAGACTGTGATGAAGAGCGGCGGGAGTAGTCTGAGCCAGCCATATCGACTGGGAAGGATTCTGGTTCTGATACGACATCTTCGGGAGGATCTTCGGTGAAGAAGAATCCGGATTTCGTGCGGTTGAGCTGGCTAGGCGATCGTTTCAGGGCACCTTTGCCTGATTTTGGTGGTGTGGGAGCTCTTTTGATGGAGGATGATGAGAAAGGGTTGCTCCGTTTGACGGGTGTTGGTGAGATGATTTCCGCCATCTTGTGTGTTTGTGAAGTGTGAGGTAAGAGTTGGTAGAGATCTTGAGGTCGATTTGGCTGGATGAGGTGATTCCGGTCTGTCGCAGTAGTCCTCCGATGAGGTGAGTAGAGTTGTCGAGGTTGGTTTGTGGCCACTAGAACAAAGACATCCCCTATCTATCGCGAATTCTGCTGTTGTCGTTGCTGCTTGCTGACTGCCGCAACGCTGCCACGACGCGAGCACCGCACAGGGACAAAGAGAAGAACCTGCCTTTGTGATTGATGAAGACCTGATGTGAAGAATCGCGAGATGCAAGGTCTATGTCCAGACGACGGTGAAGAGTGCGGAGAGAGGGTCGGAAGTTGCGGGGCAGATCGCTGTCAGGAGGTGCGCTGAGAGCAATGTCGTACTATGCAGACCAGGTTAGGGTCGCGTCTGTGAAATGTAGTGTCGCTGGAGACTCGTACGACGTGACACAAGCGCAGAGTGTGCTGAAGTCGAGGTTGTTGTCGTCCCGATAAGTCGTTGTGCGTTTTCACGCTCATGGAAGAACACCAAGACCAAGGCTCGAGTCAGGACACCAGCGCTACCGACACAAAGCCGAAAGTGGACCTTGGGCAGATTGGCAAAAATGGCTCAGGCAAAGCGCTTTTGCGGAGAGGCGATCCCCCGGATTGACCCTCTTGACTTATATTTGGGCTTAAGATTATGCGTATCCAGGCTGTGAATTAATTTCTCAGAGGTAAGAACAATCATGCGAGTAAACCCTCCTTCAACTTCTCACAAGGCCGAGCCGAACATCCCTCTGTTGCGCATCATTCTCTCCTGATCAACATGGATCAAGGTCACGCGTTCTCAAATAGATGTGGGTTACAGCCTATTGTGCTACCCGATCTGCTCATCAGCTCTTTCCCCTTCGAGCCGAGGCAGATTACCTTTCTCCTGAAAATCTTCTGATCATTATTATTGCCTCTCTATGCACAGCTCCGCAGCATGCCTCGTCATCAGTAGATTACTTGAAACGAAGCTGCCTCCTTGCCTCTCGGGAGAAGAAGCCGGCTGTACTCAGAGACGCCAAGGCGGGCTGCCGATGGCGTTCATGCGGTTCAGTATAGCAACATCGGACAGGCGTTCTAGAACTTGGTCTTCTCTCCTGAGCAGGTTCGGCTTCGGTACACGTATATGGACTTCCATGCAGCTACCTCCGCCGTATTATTCGTGGCTTCTCGGCTGAGTACCATGCACAACATGAGCAGCTCGTGTTGTCAGCGACGACAAACGCTACAGCGGACATAAGCTGACTGGGAGCGGATCGATATACTCTGTACGAGGCCCTTACTTTGATCAGCAGGAGGACCCCGCTCCCCATACGCGCAATGTAGATTGCTTATGGAATACCTGCTGCTCGTCTCCTGTCATGCAGATACCGAAGCGGCTGCGGCATATCACGCATTAGTCGATGGCAACTATGTAGTGTAAGAAGTCTTGCCTCCTCCCTTCTTCCCAGCGCCTGTACCCCTAAAGCATCGCCTTCCGGGCCTTCCACGTTCACTTCCCCTTCCTCACGCCTAATGCGCTCACCAAAGCCTTCAGTCCCACAACCTCTCCCTCCAGCCCTTCCACTCGTCTCGTCAGCTTCACCACAGTCTCCTCGCGGCTCTTCACCGCTGCTCGTGCAATATCTCTGCCCTTGATTGCGCCCGCAAGTTGAGCTTCATGACGATGCGTCAATGTGCCAAACTCGGCTCGTGCGGATGCTGGAAGTGTGATGCCATGAGAGCGGAGTAGTGTGTAGAATGAGGTCGTGAGTGTGCTGGAAGACGATGAGGCTGTGAGTGAAGAGCCAGGTGTAGCAAGGGCGTCACGGAAGCGTGCGGGAGTGGGTGTGGTGTCGTTGTCAGGAAGTGCGATAACAGTGGAGATGGCATTGGTCGGTTTGGCAGGTGTCGTGCCTGGCGTCAATAGACCATTGTTCGTAGATGTGTTTCGTAGGTCGTTATTGCCGCTCGGAGTGTCGAAGGCATCAACCTTGCGGGCTTTACGAGGTGTATTCAATTCTACCTCGTCTGCAACACGCGTAAGCTCGGAAGCAATTTCACCTGTAAGCGGCCAATCGAAGAACTCTTCGTCGTTGGGATCAGCTTCAGAGGCTGTAGCGTCAGGATCATCGTCTAGTTGTGGCTTTTCGTTACTAGCAAGTGAGTGATTTGATTGTGGAGGTCCTGCTTTGAGGGGGCCTGCGTCTAATCCTGCTTGCTGCCACGGCAGCCTACGTTTCGGTGGGAGCTTGAGCGTCTCTGACATAGCTGACGCAAAGCTAGCCGTGGGCGACCTTGGTGGTGTTGCAATCCTAGCGCCCGATTGTCCCATTATTGCTCCATCAAGGTCGGGCGACCACTTCCTTTTCTGCGGCGTTTGAGGGTTCTCCAGCTGCCGTCTCTTCTCTTCCTGTGACATTAACACTCTAGGCTCACTCCTCACTCCATTTAGCACCGCAGCCTCCATCCTCGGCTTCGCATCGTCCTCCCATAGATAAAACCCGCAAGATGCAGCCTCATGATGTACCGGTATATGCAGGTGAGAGTTCTTTGTCCGATTGCTCGACGAACGCTGACAAGTAAAGAACCAGCGTCCTTTATTTGCGGTCTCTTTCTTCACCTGGAAATGTTCTGCAGGTAGACGAGGATTGCAGTCGCACATCCAGATGCCGTTTTCAAAGCGTCCCTTTTCTGCTTTGTCATTCATGCCGCGACCTCTTGCGCTGGATCCTCCTCTTCCCCGTCCAGAGTATCTGCCTCTACTGCCTCCACGACCTCGACTGCCGAATGGGTCAACATGGCCCGGCCATTCTGGATCGCTGCGATGAGTGCTGTTGGGGTCGGATCGTGGGATGGCTTTGCGGTACATGCCGGTGTAGTCGATGTGGTTGCCGTCGGCAGGCATTTCTGAGAGGCAAGCGACTAGAGGGCGCTCTTCCCCAAGGATGCTCAATCGGATGTCTCAAAGTGCTTCGTCGTACTTTCAAAGATGCTGTATAGTGTTGTATGTGAGATATAGAGCAAGCAGTAATAGGCAGATCAAGTATCAGAGCTGCAAGAAGACCGGAAGTGTTCAGAACGTGGAACGAAACGCGGTCGCGAGGTGGCTGGAATAGGAAAGGTGATTGAAAGTTGTCGTCATAGCGATCATTTCTCGGCCTCTTCAGACCTCAGGGACCGTCCATTGAGCTAGCGACATCACTGCCAGCACCACAGGCTTTCTCATTTTCGGACAGACATAGTATAAACACACTCGGCGACAACACCATAACATCTGTAGACACACGATACGTGGCTGTCCTCCGAGTGCAGTATCATGCTGGTTACAGCCGTACCAGCTCCGGCCTCTTCACCTGCTCAATGAAGCAAGTGGAGTTTCAATACCCATGGCTAAATTGGCTGCGGGGTCGAGGTCGAGTATGGTCCCGTCTGTATAGCACGCAGCAGGCCTACCATTTCGTCTTGTCTGTCTACCTAGCCATCCACCCAAGTAGACTGCAGTCATGTCGGAACAAGTCTTCAGGATTGGTGTCATCGGCCTAGGCGAAATAGCACAAGTACCACTCACCATCGCCCCTTCTCCCCGACTACCACTAACAGCCCCCAGGTAAACCACATCGCCCTCCTAACAAATCTCAGCTCCTACTTCCGCATCACCTACCTCTGCGACGTGTCCCACGATCTCCTCGCCCACGTCTCCGTCCGCGCCCTCACTGCCAAACTCACCACCAACGCCGCCGAACTATGCAGCTCCGACGATGTAGATGCGGTGCTAGTCTGCAGCGCCACTGCATTTCATCCAGACCAAGTCTGTCTTGCATTACAGCACGACAAGTGGGTGCTGGTAGAGAAGCCCGTCGCCCTGTGCTACCGTGACCTTGATCGAATCATTGCTGCAGAGGCGAAGTCGAAGGGGAAAGTGTTCGTGGGGTATCAGCGGCGATATGCGGAGGCGTTCCTGGATGCGATTGAGGAGATCGAAGGGTGTAAGATTGATTATGTCAGAGTGCGAGGTATGTGCTGGAACCCTTGATGAGAAGATAGGGCAAGGTGTGTGAGTATGCTGATGGCCTCAGTCAGATATCATCGGGTCCAATTCCCACCTAGTCGCGCAAAGTGGCACATATCCTCGAAAAGCCACAGACATAGCGACCTCCGACATCGAGACCATGAAGCAAAAAGACGCGGAAATCACCGAACAAGCACTAAAGCACGAGTTCGGCGTCGAAGTCACGCCGGAGAACGCGCAGATATTGAGTCTATTGGGCGGGTATGCATGGGCACTCCCTACCTCACCTCATAACAGGTCACTAACCTCAAGCCAGCCTCGGAACGCACGACCTCTCGGCCATGCGCGAGCTCATCGGTATGCCCACGTCCGTGCTAGGCGCGTACATGCACCTTCCAGTGTGGACTGTCCTCTTCCAATACGCCGACTTCTCCGTGACGTACGAGTCCGGACTTAACGATCTGCACCTGTTTGATGCCGCGATCGAGGTCTTCACGAAGGACAAGATCGTGCTTGTACAGTACGATACGCCGTATATCAAAGGTCTACCAGTGACGATGTCGGTGAAGGAAAAGGTGAAGGGGCAGAAGAGTAACGGATTCCAGGAGAGGAGGGTCAGGAAGACGTATGAGGTGCGTTATTTCGAGATGAAGGTTTCTAAGCGAGATGCATTGGACTGACGAAAGGTGATAGGACCCGTATACGCTCGAGTTCCTGGACTTTCACAGATGTATGACGACCAACGAGACGCCCAAATCGAGCGCAAAGGACGCACGAAACGATCTCGACCTGTTCAAGATGATCATGCAAGCGAAAGCTCGAGCTGGGTCATGATTCGTGGCTTCGAAAGAACGAATGCCATGGCTCGACAAGACAAGCAGCATAACTTAGGAAGACGAGGATTTAAATTCTTGCAATCGACTGTATGTACGTAATGAAACATTAGGAAAACACGGCGTCGCCACATCCACATGCACGACCCGTTTCGGCTTGTGCTGATGACAGCCGTGCCAACACCCGTGTTGGCTCGACCACAACTCATGTCCCGTGCATATGAAAGGTGAAAAAGGAAACCTCGCGGACCTCAACCTCTTGTCCACTCGTTCAAGACTGCTCATGCCACATCGTCCCCGTCCTGTTCCCCATGCCGTTTCCCGCAATCGCAATGCCTCCCCTAGGCCCCTTACTTTCCTCATTCGCAGCCGCCATATCCTGCTCATGCCACATCGTGCCCGTCCTATTCCCCATTCCATTGCCCGCAATAACAATCCCTCTCTGCGGCGCGTCTCGACCCTCATCGCTATGGAAGTTCCATGAGCTGACCAGTCCCTGATGTTTGTTGTTTCTGCTCTGCTGTTTTGACTTCTTGGAGTCGGCGCCACCATTCTCGTCGTTGGACTCAAGCGAGAAGTGGCTGAGGTGGTCTTTGCCTGCTGCGTTGGCGTTTTGCTGCAGTCCGGAAATGTTTGAGAGGGGTTGTTTGGAGGAGGTGGTGTGATACATATCGCGGGTGTCTGCGGAATTGCTGCGAATGGGACGCTCGGCCTCAGGGGTGGGACGGTCCTGGTGGAGGTGAGAAAGAATAGTATGTAGGTTAAGAATACGACCTACCTCGATCTGAAAGTGTGCAGCAGCGTCTGGTCTAGCTGCCATAGGCTTCCCAGGAGGTGTGGCCGCGACCTCGGGCTTCTCCTCGCCAATGCCAAAGTGTCTCAGGTCGTTTGCTTGCTTGGGTGCATGCTTGGCTGGTGCGCTAAAGTCGTCGAAAGACCATGAAGAGCTAGGGATGTTGTTGCGAGCGGCAGAAGCTGGCTTTGACGTGTTCGCTGAGGGCGCTGCTCCAGCTAGGTCAATGGCAGTGGTGTACTTTTTGGGGTCGCTCTTGTAGAGAGGTCGCTCGAATGTTGAAGGCTTCGCGTTGGAATCGGCAGAGTCGTTGAAGAGACGATTGGGAGTGTGGTGCATGCCAGCCCCGATCTTGAGCGGGTTTGTATGATCTTTGTTGCGTTTGCTTGGAGATGGTGAACGCATCTCAGCTTGGGTATCTTCACCGTTGGCAAAGATCTCGTTCCATTCGCGGGGAGCAGGCTTAGCTGACTGAGCGGGCCCGATGGCGTTACCGGTACTCATTGGATCACGACTGGGCTCAGGGTATGTGGAAAGGTCCAGGCTGGTGTACTTGTCTCCATTTGCACCTCCTTTTGATTCACGACGTGGTAGCTGAGGAATGCTGGCGGCGGCTTTCGTGGACGAACTGACAATACGGAGCTGCTCAGTGCAGTCACGAAGAGGCCAGTTTCGACCGGATTTGCCAATGATCTCGATGGTCTTGAGGAGAGAGCCCATGTCCCAGTACAGACGGACTTGCTGAATCTTGTCATTGTTGAAATTGACAACGTGAACCTGGAGACTTGTCAGTCAAGAATTCATCAATAATATTGTGTTGTATGAAATACCAATGGGATCGTGACAACCCTGTCACAAACCATGTTCTCATCTAGACCAGGCAAGTATGCACCACCGCCATTGTTAAACTGGATCGTCGTCTCCGATTCTACACAAAGCGAGTTCGGCCCTTCGACGACATTCTTGAACTCCTCGCTCTTCTTCTTGAGGAGATTGCTCTGGGCGTGAAAATGCTTGACTATGGCGCCAGCTTCACTGATCGTGGTCAAGGTTGGGACGTAGTTGAAGGCAGCATTCGAAGTGAGGAAATTCGCGGAGGGATGTGCTAGGAACTGCTTGTAGATTGCCTCGAGCGTCATTTGAGAAGAGGTATTGGATATGTTCCTTGAAAAATCACGCAGACTGGACGAGACGAGACAAACACAAACACAGAATCGTCATAAAGTAAACAAACCAGCCGCACGTGGAAGGGGTCGTGTAGCCGAAGATAAGCCGGTGTTTCCAATGTCATGGTCATAGCACTTGGACAACGTGGCACAGGTCACGGACAGATCCGCTGGGGAAAGTTACGAGGTGACTAGAAAACGCAAGCGTTCTAGAGCACTGCGTTTCAACGTAAATCGCAATCATAACGACACTATTAGCGATGGCGATAGCAATACCTTTTGGCCTCTTCAGGCGTCGACGTCATCAAGAGACCATGGCAGTCGTGCCCAGTCACTTCCGCCATTATACTCATGTCGCACCCTCGCACCGACACTTTACCCAGTCCACCTCGAGTCTCCACTCAAGCACTCTCCTAACGCCGCCTCCAAATTCGCATCCAGATCCATGCCGCGCAAACTGGCAAGCCGTACCACAAGCGGCTTTTCCCGCTCGTTCAACGTACTCCAAACGCCTGGTTTAGCATCGAAGCTCATCTGTGCATCATTTAAGATCGTGAAGACGTCGTCGAGTGCGTTGCGAGTGCGTAGCGTGGGCCCAGACTTAGAGGATGCGGAAGTGATAGTGACGGTCAATTTGGCACCAGCAGGGACGGAGGTGACTGTGATGCTAATGCCGGTCTTGTATTTCTTATTAGTGGCGCTGGTAGAGGACTTGTCGTCAAGGGAAGCTTCCAAGGTGGCGTCCTCGGCGAGGGAGACGAATGTGACTGTCCAATCGCGCTCTTTGGGGATGCAGTCCAGATCCCCGCTTGCTGGACCGATGGTAACGGCGCCCGTTTTCTGCTCATACTTTAAGGGCGTGGTAGCCCATTCGACACTCTCCACGCCGGCGCCCTTACCGTTGTCCTCGTAGAGCGTGAACTCCCCGTCCGCGCCGACAATGACCTTGATTTCGAGTTCTTTCGGACTCGCGGTTCCTGCATCGGGGCTCTCGGACGGATCAAACGGTATCATAGCACCCTCTGGAGCGAAGACGGCATACTCATCAAGCTGGCGAAAGACCTTCAGCTTGCGGTCGCCATCGTATACTCGGCCGCTGAAGATATCGACATGGCGGCCTGGCGGCATCCATGCTTCAACACCAGAGCGGCCAGTAACTTTGTCCCGAGGTTTGGTCATTGGAACAACGAAGAGCTGGCTGCCGAAGAAGTAGGTATTTTTGTGAGCGAAAGAATTGCCGTTTTGTGGGTATTTCCAGTAGAGTGGCTGGATGAGCGGTTCTCCTTCGCGGGCACTGACGGCGTTCATGGAGTAGATGTATGGGATGAGGCGGTGGCGGAGACGCAGAGCGTCATTCATGGCGTTGCGTGCCTCAGCGATAAAACGCCATGGCTCTTTGGCATTCCAGGGATTGTTCGACGAGTGCAAGCGCAGGATGGGTGACCAGACACCGAGCTGGACCCAGCGTGTGGCTAGCTCGTCGTCTCTGTAGCCTTGCATATGGCCGCCAATATCGTGAGACCACCATCCATAGCCGATGTTGGAACTCGCTGTGTGAGAAGACATGATTAGCATAAGCAGAAACGACGGTCTAAAGCACTTACTTGCTGTAAACTCTGGCTGGAAATCCAAGGACTCCCAAGTCACCACACTGTCTCCTGAAAATCCAACCGGATACCTATGACTGCCAGGACCGGCGAACCGGGAAAATGTCAATGGACGCTTGTTGTCTCGTTTGTTGTTCAGAAAGTGATAATGATTTAGTACCCAAAGTGGATCGACACCTGACATAGTAGAATATGGCCCTTGTTGCCAGTCGACCCACCAAAAGTCAATACCATCGTCTTCGAGCTTTCTCAGGATGATGTCGAAGTAAGCATCGAGGAACGGTTTCTCTGCAGGTGTGAAAGCTATCGGATCGCCGTCCTTGGGATCGCGACCGAGTGCTTTGCATGCCTCGGAGTATGCGTCTTCGAATGAGGCAATACCGTCTGCTGGATGATCATTCGGACATATTTTCAGGCCACGATCGTGCATCTGTTTGAGGAAGCCTTTTGGATCTGGAAAGACGCCCTTGTCCCAAGAATAGCCAGTCCACCCACTGAAACCACTCTTCTCCACCCTCTCATCAGCCACCCTAGACGATGGGTCAGTGGTGACCAAGTGATTGTACCACAAAGACTCACCAATGCCAGTCCATATCCAGTACGGCAACACTGAAGGGCAGGTTCTCACTCTTGAATCTGTCCATCAGCTCCAGGTAGTCCTTGTCCGAGTATCGGTAATACCGAGACCACCAATTTCCCAATGCCCATCTCGGTAATAGTGGCTGCTGACCAGATACTGCGAAGAAGTCCTTCATCGCTTGCTTATACTCGAACCCAAAGGCAAACAGGTAGCCATCAACCTTCCCAGTCTTCTCTCTGCCATCGATCCAGCCGTCGTCCGTGAAGACCATGGTGCTGGAGTCATCCACGCTGCCGAAACCATTCGTTGCCAACACGCCACGCTCGAGCGGTATGCGGCCATTTGCTTCGTCCAACGTTCTGGCAGTCCCTCCCAGCTGCATCCTCTCCTCGAATATGCCACCACCATACCTCCACAAGCTCTTCCAGTCTGTGATATTGCCCTTGACCTGTACGCTCAGTCCACTAGCAGAGAATGGCTTCTTGTCATATCTTAGGTGAAACTTGTCGGTAATGATCTCGAGATTGTGCTGCGTGTCGACAACACGAAAAGAGGGAACTGGTAGATCACGATTGATTGCAAAGGTGGAGGCCCGATCTTCGAACTTGGAGTCCGCGGCATATTCAAAGCGGACGAGTCCTGGAGTGAGCACCGTGAATCGATATTGACAGTCTTGTTGACCACCAACAATCGCCTTCGTATTGGCAACAGGCTTGCGGGCAAAGTCGTAGCGCTCTTTTGACATGCTGCTTGCGACTGTGCTTCGCTGCACCGAGAAGTCTGAGATGGATGAGGGATTCAGTACTTCGAGAAGAACTTCTCCTGGCATCAATGAAAGGTACAAACAGAAAGCAAGCACCGGAAGCAAAGCCAGCAAGCTTCAGAGTGTCGGTCCGAGTGAGTCGTCAATGCAGGGCGGAAGGAAAGTGCATTGGACCTAGCGTCATACCACCGGACTTGACGCCGGTGCCAAGCTAAATCAATGACTCCGATTTCGCAATAATGTTTTTGAGCGTGGAGTAACAGCAGTAACAGCCATACTCGAGTCTAGCTCGCGATTCGACAAAACTACCTCGCCATCATGGACGTAGAGCACTTTTCCTCACCTACTAGCGCATTTCCGAAGAAGAAGTGTGGTGTCCTTGGGGCGACCGGATCCGTGGGCCAGCGCTTTATCCTCCTTCTAGCACTCCACCCGCACTTTACACTACACGCTGTCGGCGCGTCAGAACGGTCGGCAGGCAAGAAGTACCGCGATGCCGTCCGATGGAAGCAGTCATGGCCAATGTCGAAAGAGCTAGGCGAGCTTGTTGTGCGAAAGTGTACGCCGGAAGAGTTCAAGGACTGCGATATCGTTTTCTCGGGCCTAGATAGTGATGTCGCAGGCGACGTCGGTGAGTTGCTATGCGATACATCGATACATAGGATTGACGGCTTACCTGATTCATCGGTTAGAAATGGCTTTCATGAAAGCAAATCTGGCTGTCTTCTCCAATGCTAAGAATTATCGTCGGGATCCTCTTGTTCCTCTTGTTGTCCCTACTGTCAATCTGAATCATCTGGATGTTCTCAAACATCAACGGAAACACTATGGTCTGGAAAAGGGTTTCTTGGTGTGCAACTCGAACTGCGCAGTCATCGGACTGGTCATCCCCTTCGCAGCACTCCAAGAAAAGTTCGGTCCAGTAGAACACGTTAGTGTCGTCACTATGCAGGCAGTGTCAGGTGCGGGATATCCAGGTGTGAGCAGCATGGATATCATCGACAACGTGGTACCTTTCATCTCTGGAGAAGAGGATAAACTCGAGACGGAGGCACAGAAGATTCTGGGTACAGTCAATGGAGACGTGACTGGATTCGTCGATCAGTCATTGAAGGTTTCGGCGCATTGCAATCGAGTACCTGTACTAGATGGCCACACAGCGTGTGTATCACTGAAGTTCAAAAGACAGCCACCACCAAGCGCAGAAGAGGTCAAGACGGCGATGCGAGAGTATGTTTCAGAGGCACAGAAGTTGGGATGTCCGTCTGCGCCAAAAAGTGCTATAGTGGTGATGGAGGAGCCAGATAGGCCGCAACCTAGGTTAGATAGGGAGACTGATAGAGGCTATGCTGTGAGCGTCGGCAGAATACGAGAGGACGAAAGCGGGATCTTCGATCTCAAATTCGTCGCTCTCAGTCACAATAGTGAGTACAAAGTGAGTTGTCCGATAGTCACCTTTACTAACAACAGTCGCAGCCGTCATTGGCGCTGCAGGCTCTTCGATCCTCAATGCAGAAGCAGCTGTACTCAAGGGGTTTGTGTGAATATAAAGACAAATACGAGAAATGCGCTCTTTATCTCACTTCCTTCTCACATCGCTTCGAGGCCAGCTACATAGGATTTCAGTTTGGCGAAATCTGGAGCAAGGTTGATGAAGTATATGTGTTTTTGTACTCAGGTTGACGGATTAATGCGAGATCATCATCACCGATCTCGGCTGAAAGGCGGTAAGATCTTTGTGCTACGCGGACGCTCTACATTTCTCTCTCCAACAGAATGACTTCCTTCTCTCATCGCATCATTGGCACCTCATGCTCGAACCAGCGTTTCTTCTGTATCTTTCAGTTTCAGTTGTGCAGCATGGAGGAAGAGCTATTTTTGTCAAACAGCCCTGAAACAGCCGTTTGTCGCATTTGTCAATCACAGCACGTGACATTGTCCTTGCGTTTGCTTCTGATCATCTCAGCGTCTCTCCACCTCTTCTCCTCACATTAACAACTCTTCTCCCTGGCTATATATGACCATCTAACCGCTCAAGGATAGCTAGCGTCACTGCGCAGCGACCTGCTGAGTGTCGTCACTGTCACTAGGCTCCTGAACGTTTGCGAACCCGAGCCGTGTGGCAGAAATTATCGAATGGTCTTCGAATCACCGACGCATTCCGATCGCCAACAGTCTTGCATGAGTCCCAACCCGCCCAGCATGAGGCGAAATTACCGTTCTGGTCCTGCGCGTGGTTATATGCGTGGTTCTATGCGTGGTTCAGTGCGTGGTCTCGCCCCCGGTCGTGGTGGACCACATCTGCGATCACCTCGACCACAAGATTGGCAGCACTGGACCGAGCTTACTGTGAAGCTTACTGGCGTTCCACTGCAGGCTGGTACACTCGATGTGTACCAGCTTCTTTCTGCTCATGGCTACATCCACCAGATCAGCCTGGAGGAGACGCGGACTGGAGATAGAAGCGGAGAAGCATATATCACCTTCTGTCCTCCGCCTCATGAACCTTTCTGGGTGGATTGGGAACCGCAGGAAGTCAAGTGGAAAGGTGTTACAATTGTGCCCCAACACCAGAAAAGGTCGTTCTGGCACCGGAGTCCTGTTGACTCAGCAAAAACATATCCCGAGCACCAGGTGAGCTGCACAATACTAGCGAAAGACTGATGTGCTAACATCAGGCAGATCATCCTGTCCGATAGCATAGACTTTGGGTTTTGGCCCGCACCTGAGCAGATGATGGTCATACGATCAATCGACGATGCAGTCATTCTACTCAACCTATTGAAACGCGAGTTGGTCATCCACTTCTCGACCACTCTGAGGACAACAAAGGAAAGCTACAAAATACAGATTCCATTGCTACAGCTGCGTCAGATATTGGAGGTCCCATCAAGCGCGAACCAACTGGCGATAGTGTTGCCGCTCGATCAGCCATCGCTATTCTTCCGAAAGCTCCACAATACAGAGGTTACTCATGATAGTGGAAGGCGGTGGAGCGAACGCAAAACATGGTATCGTCAAACCGATATCGTAGAGGATCCCAGGCAACTTCGAGATCTCCCGCTGGAGCTGCGTAAGCGCAGTCCAATCATTGATATCGGTAAGTCGGATCAGCACCACATATGATTTTGACTGAGTCCGTTTGTACAGGACGCTGGACTACCTTGAGGTTCGACCTGAATCTGGAGCAGCAAAGGCCTGCGTACAACACGATCAAAGAGGCCCTGTGCGACTACAATGTGATCTTCAGCCAGCCGGATACCTTTGAGCTCAAGTCAAGACAAGATCGCCTATTCTGGGATCGTATCGGTGCAAATGTCGAAAACGATGCACATAATCATAGCACGAGCCAAAGTGGTCTGAGCTGGCCGATTCGTTATCAGCTGGATGTTTGCATTTCCCAGTCTGTCTTGTTAGAGGAGAACATCACAGCAGAATTCATCTCAGCATTGCAGAAGATGCCAGAACGTGAAGCTATAAAGAGACTGGAGTATGCCGCTGCCAAGAAGGATCGCCTGTTTGAGCCATCATCTCTGCTTGCACTTTACGTACCATTTCGGACGTCAGTCAAGATTCCACAGTACTGTATCCTCTCCCGCTCTGCAACTGTCACGCCATCGACCATATACCTAAGCTCTCCAGCTGTGGAAATGTCGAATCGCATTCTTCGTCAATACAAGGAGCATGCCGATCGATTCCTTCGTGTGCGTTTTACCGACGAGAAGCACGAAGGACGGATCAACTCACTGGACGACGAATCTCATAATTCTGTCTTTACTCGCATCTACCACTGCTTGACGAACGGAATCACAGTCGGAGGCAGACGTTATGAGTTTCTGGCTATGGGCAATTCACAGTTTCGAGAACACGGTGCGTACTTTTTCGCCTCAGCCCCTGGCATCATGACTGCTGCAGAAATTCGCTCGAAGATGGGCGAGTTTGGCCACATCAGAGTGGTCGCAAAATGGGCGTCACGGCTGGGACAGTGTTTCTCCACGACTCGAGCTATTCGTGGCACCAAGGTGAAGATTGTCGAGATCCGTGATGTTAAACGCAATGGTTTTAATTTCACGGATGGCGTTGGAAAGATATCTCCACATATCGCCAGTGTCATCGCGAGCGAAATCGGTATCAAGAGCAAGTCCGGCGAGCCGCCATCCGTATTCCAGATCCGACTCGGAGGCATCAAAGGTGTTTTGGCAGTTGCGCCAGAAGCCAAGAACAACGAGGTACACATTCGACCTAGTCAGTATAAGTTTCCAGCACTCTACGAAGGTCTCGAAGTCATTCGGTATTCATCGTACACTTCGGTCGTACTCAATCGGCAATTGATCACCGTGCTCACCGCCATGGGGGTGAAGAGTCGGGTCTTCGAGGAAAAGATGGCGCAGGAACTGCGAGAGTTGGAGCTGGCCATGACGGATTCAAAGGTCGCGCTCGAGAAGCTTCAGCATCGCATCGACTTCAACCAAATGACATTGACGTTGGCCAATGCAGTTACTGACGGATTCTTGGACACCAATGAGCCCTTCACCCTGTCTTGCATGCGTCTATGGCGCGTGTGGTATCACAAGTCCTTGAAGGAGAAAGCTGGGTTGACTATCTTGGAGGGCGCATTCGTTCTTGGTTGTGTCGACGAAACAGGTTCTCTACGAGGCCATGAGGAACAGCACATTGACGAGCTCATGACTAGAGCTGAAAAGATTGCAGCATTACCACAGATCTTCATTCAGATCGATCCACTCGGTACTGGCGTCTCCCAGGTCGTTACAGGAGTCTGTTTGGTGGCGCGCAATCCATCTCTACATCCAGGAGACATCCGTGTCGTGCACGCGGTCGATGTTCCAGCTCTTCACCACCTACGCGACGTTGTTGTCTTCTCACAGCAAGGAATACGTGATGTCCCATCCATGTGCTCTGGTGGTGATCTCGATGGGGACGACTTCGTAGTCATCTGGGACAAGAACCTTATCCCTCCAGAAAGCAGCTGGGACATTCCCGCGATGGACTTCGAAGGCCCTGAACCCATACAGGTCAATCGCGATGTCCAGATAGGCGACGTGGTTCCATTCTTCGTCACGTACATGAAGACCGACAAGCTCCGCAGTATCGCGACATCTCATCTCGCAAACGCCGACTGGCTCCAGGACGGAATCCGTAACCCTCGTTGCCTCGAGCTAGCCGAGCTACACTCTATCGCTGTTGACTATCCCAAGTCTGGCGTTCCAGCAACAATGCGCCAAGATCTTCGCCCCTACAAATACCCTCACTTCATGCCATCTCGTTGGCGCGCCGCTGACCGTATTTACCACTCTACAACCGTACTCGGCAAGCTGTACGATAAGGTTACGCCCTTGAAGTTCGAGCCTCTAATCCACCTACCTTTTGATGCACGTATCCTGGCCGCCGCGACGTCTGCCTCGACAGCCACACTCGAAGCCGCACGCACACTAAAAGCTGAATATGATGACGCCCTCCGCCGCATCATGGCCCAGCACGACATCGCCACCGAGTTCGAAGTTTGGACAACCTTCGTGCTCGACCATGCCCGCATCACGAATGAATACAGCTTCCATGAAGAACTTGGTCGTCTTGCTAGCGTACTGCGCGATCGCTACCAGGAGGCCGCGCTTGAAACTGTCAGGCAGAGTCTCCCTGAGTCTGCTGAGATGCAGCGTAATGGACCCGAAGTCCATGCTTTCATTGCGGCTATGTATCGCATCACATCGGAGGAAGTGCAGATATGGACACGGAAGCAGCAGGAGCATGAAATCAAAGGCACAGAACAACCACCTCTAATCTCGTTTCCGTGGCTATTCCAGAGAGAACTTGGGAAGCTTGCGGGCACACGAGATGCTGGACGTGAGATGGATGTCACGTCTACCACACTGGATGTCGTCACACCTGAAGTGGCGAGGGAAGCAGTACGCAGAACAGCGACTCCAGCCGCTGCTGCTGCGCTTGACGACCCTATGCTCATCGACTTCACCTCCGCGGGACCTGTCTCTGTCGCCACCGCCGCCCCCGCCTCAAGAGAGCATGACGACATCGAGACAGCCACTGGAAATGTCATGCATCGAGGTGATCTGCTTGAGCTCTTCCAGGGAATGGAGCTCGATTCACCTGCACTTACCCCCACATTGACACCAAGCTCGATGCAGAGTAAGGATCAGGCACAATGGCAAGAGGAAGCTCAGCAGCAAGCTGAAATTTCCTCGGCTAAGGTGAAGAAGCGTAGAGACAGTGGAGCTAGTGCTGGCGCTGGAACTGGTGCTGCGGAGAGGCCAGAGGACGAGGATAAACTGGAGAGCGGCGAGATCGTGATCATGTGTGACGACGACAATGAAGAGGACCAAGAGCTTACTGCTTTCGAGAAGCTGCAGCACATGCTTGGCTGAGCGATAGACCTGATTCACGAGTCTGCAAATGGGATGCGGGAACTTCTGCTGTCTCAGGGTGATAAATAGAACAGGGTTCATCTCGGACTGATCACAGACAGAGATATTGAAACTGCCTTGACGCAATGCTTGGACACCTAGGGTAGTTAGTTACAGAAGCGGAGCAGTCATGACAAATCAGAAATGGCGGCTTATCTTCGGCTTGACCACGCTTCCACGTGCGACGAAGATGCACCACGTCCACACTCCTAGGTATCTAGGTAATGGTGCACTTCTCCAGCATGCATTTCCTTTTTCTCAGATGTATTGAAGAACCAAGGCCCTCGTCCCAGTTGTGTCTAGGACCCGATGCGTGCTACTGCCACCACCACCAATGTCTGCCATGTCGTGCCATATCTCCCTTTTCCTGTTTCCTATAGACATCAATCTCGATGTGGGCGATAGTGCTTCTCTGCCTGTTCGGAAGAATCGAGAGTTCTGAATGGCGAGGATCGCGGTGTCTTGTCTTAAACCTTTGCCTTGTGGCGTGGCTGGATCGAGCTAGACTGGGCGTTATTTTCTCTTTGTCTGAATCTTTTCTGTGATCGTGCAATATCCCGGCCACCCTTGGCCTCCGCTCTTGACAATGTGAGACTTGATACATTCAATGAGACCGTCCATCTTCATCATCACAGCTTGCGACTCTTCGCTGATCATCTCGTCCGCGCTCTCTCGTTCAACATGCTTGCCAGTTGCACTACAAAAGGGGACAGAATCGGTCCTCAAACTGAAACATTGATCGATTCTCATCCCAAATAGGCCACAGATCTACACTCCTTGGACTGGTCTGTAACCTCAGACGCGGCGGGTACTAGCTTTGGCACATTTGATCGTGGTGTCCATGGGCAAATCCTGCCATCACAATCTTTCTAGGCACTAGCTTATACATACCACACCGATGCTGAACGGTGCTCCTGTCAATTATGGTTAACCCGCATCCTCCGGCCGCAATATCCTATGATGGAGTACTGTCCTAGCGAGGTCCTCTGAGTGTTGAGTGGCTTATGTGCTTCATGTCCTGCCACTTATCTTGTGAAAAAACGCGCTCCAGTCTGTTACTCGGAGCATTGTATACATACACGTTCTGGCAACGCACAGCAGATACTTGAAATCCATATCGTCTTGAAAGGTCGCTTCACTATACCAACTCACCACTCTTGGAATTACAATATGACACCTGTCACACAATCTGCCGCAAGGTAAGTGTATTGCTGCTAGCACCGATTGGACTTCGTGGGAGCACAGCTAACACTCTCAGAGCTGATCGAAGCTTGACGATCCTACCGTGTACTCGGTGGACCATTCGCAAGACGTCGTTGAAGTCCAGTCGACGTCCAGCCAACGATCACAGGAAAACTGTCTCGAATACAGCTGGCTGTAGGCGCCCAAAGGCGTATGTAGAATCAGCGCTATCAATCTGTCATGTACGATATGCTCACAGAAAAGACAGCTGCTTATCATCTCTGCCGGTTGAGCTACTCTGGTCCATTCAACACTTTCTTGAGGCATCTCCAGTCGGGTGGACCATACCGGCCATCCTCAAAACCTCGCCTTGTCTTCCCTTACGCCTAGCCATCCCGCTGCTTCCCTTAAACTCCTCCGTTCGTCCTCTAGAGATCTCTCTGGGGCAGGCGCGGACAACGAACCTTCTCGATCATTCCACAACGCTTCACAAAGATAGATCAAGTCCTGCACTTCGAAGAGATCGCGCCAAGCTCATGCAAGCAATGGCTTTCCATAACACCCATGTGCTTCACCTGCATTACGGTCATGGGGTAGCGGCCCACCATACTTTGAGACAGATCGGACTCCTCGCATTCCACCTCGATCGAGCCGAACATGTCCGGAAGCGGGTGATAGTCAATCTCACGCCTTGGCTGACAGCCAAATACATCCTATGGGACGGTTATGGGGACCTAGATACCGCGCTGATTGAGCGCCTGGAGAGATGGCTGACAAGCCGCGAGCATGTCTTCATATACCCAACGATACCAGACATCTGGGACGACATCTATGTCCACGACAGGAAAGACGATCCGATCATCTGGTCTGACTTCTGGGACAGATTCAGCCATCGCTTCGTGGATAGCTTGCCATGCTGACCAGTCATTGGGTCACGCCGATAAGCCCTGTCCGGATTTCCTGCGGACGAGCTGGACATCGAGACATCCTTCAGTAAAGTCGCGACACTCTTCCTCCACAGGTGCCATGTGCCGAGTGCGACAATAATAGGTAGGCTACCACACGCACAGCACGCACAGTACAGCGTCTGGTGATCTGCAATTCTGCTTCGTCTAACCGCCTTGGCACTCCCGAGGGCAAGGCATGAGCTCTGTCGACGATCCGGGGATCCGAGTTGTCTGACTTGTCGGCATTGTGGGAGGTTTGGACAACGTTAACGACAGTTTGGATGGATGAGGAAGGTACGCTCGGTGGGGGAAATGGGATAGGCAGAGTTCAGATTGGGGACCACAACGGAATCATCGTTAAGTCAGGATACAGTGTATTGAATGTACTGAATGTAATTCATCGCCGCATGCGGTCACAGCACGCTGCAGTCCATCTTCCATTCGTGCATGTCCTGCTGAGTACTCTGCCCAGAGCTACTGTAATGTGGCTGTCTTCAACCTGCTCTACTTCACTCCCATCCTCGTGCCTGGCGCGACTTTGCAGTGGCTCTTGCCGCTTCTGTTACACGAACGTATGTATAAGACGCGATGCACCACTTCCCCCCGCCTACCCCTTCCCCCTAGTAGTCTGGTGTCGACCTGCCCTTCACGCAAGTCCTGCCAAATCCACTGCCAAGAGGTGCTCCAGCGTGATCTTTCCTGAGTGCTCTACTCCGCGACCGTCAGTTCTCATGCCGCTCGCGCCTTAGCAGTAGCTTGTGCCGCTTCTGTTACACGCAACCACATTAGCATATCGACAGTTCACCGCCGTCGCTCTGGAACCACCTCGTGGCAATATAGTACGTACCTCTTCGTGTAGCATCCTCCAATAATGCAGTGTCTACACTGCTCGATGGTAGGTGTACATAGCGCACGACGCTGCCGCGGATGAAGACGTTGCGGACGGAAGACTAGAAGAGGCCGGTGTGGTTAGTACGTGGGCCATGCTCGATGTGTTGTGGTGGCAAAAGGGCTGAGAGGGGTGTGGGCCGTAGGTGTGACGTGGCTGGAGTGTGAATATTGTGCTGTTCCTGCTGCGCTTCTCCTGCTCCACACCCGCCGAACGCGCCACGACAGTTCCTGCCCTCTCAAACTTGCTCATCATGCCAGCAAGTCTTCCCTCACTGTTCTCCCTCCTTCCCCGCGCATCCCACACCACCGCCTCCGCACCCTCCTAAACGTCCTCGTCCTCCCGCCTCATCACGCCGCCCAGTGTGATTTATAGCGCACATGTCGACATACCAGATGTGGATACTTCAGCTCATCAACAACCGAGATGTCATCCAGCTTGATATTGAGGTATTGATCGACGCTCTTGAGGGTGCCGCGGATGGAGATGTCGTTTTTGAGCTCCACTGTCACCGGGGTGTCGACCAGGGTTTTGAAGAAGCTGCAAGGAAAGAGAAGAGTGTCAGCAAGGGTGCTGGAGCGCAGGCTAGAGGTGGTAACGGGCAGCTAAGAGGAGGACGATGCGGATGTGTGGTAGTGGTGTGGTAGTGAGGGTGTAGTGATTGTAGCAGACTAGAGGCTGCGCATCGAGTGACGCATGACGTGACGAGTCGAAACCGGATTAATGTGAAAGGCTGGAGCACGAACCTGAAGAATAGCATCTTCTCTGCAAGTATCAGCGACAATGGCGCATGAATGTTGAAGAATCGTGGAGTGTATCATCGGTGTTTCAAGAATCTGAGGCACATAACCCTAATCACATGAGAATCGAAACAGACCTTGAGTAAGAGGTACAGTACAAGCATATTGCTACTATCGCTACTACATAACGTTGCACGTATTTACATACTTTGACCTTTGACCTGTTCCATCTTCGTCCGCCTCGAGAGCCTTCTGCATACAATAGAAACACAAGACATAGTATTCACACGTTTTTTTTCCACCTAATGTTTCCACCTGATATTCCCACACCTTTTTCCTGTAGATGCACGCCTGATTCCGTTTCTACTGTTCTGAATATTACAGTAATATAGATCGCAATGTCATTGACTGACAAGCCAGTGCCGAGGCACATTTGAGATGAGCGATGAGCAATGGTTTCCGCTGCCCCTTATTTGGTGAAGGCCTGACCTTCGCAAGGAGATCGCGCCCCTGATGTCGAAGCGAAGTTACACATCGGCATGGGTCGAGTAGACGATCGACACGACGGTACTACTATAGCACTCAAGAATGGCCATGCTGCATAGCGTGCTGTCCGCCATGCATGTAGCCTGCTTGCGTGCCATAAAGGCCGGGGGGTCCATAGTATTGTGTGTATTGAGGAAAGCTGTTGGGCTGAAAGGCCGCAGCATTGACAGCAGAGCTGACAGGTGTGGGGTCATAGTAAGTCATGGACGATGCGTATTGAGGGACGCTTGGGCCGCAACTGTGAGCGGAGTGTCGTGGCGTTGCAAGATACGATGGCATCGCCCAGCCGTGACCAGCCTGTCCGACAGCCAGGGTCCTGTGGTGCATCGGCTGATGGCCTGCGAACGAGGCAGCGTGTTGCAGTCTGACTCGAAGCTTCAAGTAGCCGGTGTAGCTGGTCCTCCTTCCATCCTATACAAGGTCAGTCACAAGCAATTAGGTCACTTTACTGTATACACTTACTTGAGCACTGACGGCAGCAATTGCACTGGACTGATGACCGAACTCGACATAGGCGAACGTGTTGGTAAATCCCTGATCTGCATAAGGGATCAGCATCGAGTCAACTAGGTGAAGCTCATCAAACCTACTGTCATCTGTGTGCTCATTCAGTGGCATATTCACCGTGATCTGGCAGGATACGATGTTGCCATGAGCACCAAAAATGTTACTGAGCACTCGCCAGTTGACATCCGATGGCAAATTGCCAACGAAGATAGTGTTGGTGGAGGAACGCGGCAAGGTGTAAGATTGCCGTCGAACTGCCACTGGCTCTGGCGCGGCGGAGGGAGTGTTCATACGATTGGCACGACGTGAAGCAATCTCAGCCTGAGGCTCGCCGCGTTGCTCGAAGCGGTAGACAGCATGATTGCGAAGAGCCTGCTAACGTTAGCGACGGACGACGATGCGCGTCAAGCAGGAACCTACTGCAGCTGCATCGAGACAGTCCTGGAAGAATGCGAAGCGGAAGAACTGTCCGCTGCGAGGAAGACCAAAGAGCTCGACCTCGGTTTCCGAGGGATGGAACGCTTTCTCTATCGCTCCAAATGCGCTGAGAATCTTCTTCACTTCGGGAATGAATATGTCAGTGCCATCGTTCTTGGAGACCATAAGAGAGCCTATGAAGAGGAATGATCAGCACTACTCTTGAGAAGATACACCAAAGATACTCACGAGCAGCTCTGGCGACTTCAGTACGACATTTGCGCCCCTCGATCAAGAGCCCACGACCTTCGTCAATGGCTTTGGTTGCAATTTCTTGACTCTGTGGAAATATCAGCATGCGATCAAGACAGCATGATGTCAACATCATCAGCCATACCTCGTATTGCACAAACGCGACAGGCATGTTCTTATGGTCCCGACGGATCTTGGTGTAGCAATTACCAAATTTGCCGAACGCATGATTGACAGCTGACTCCAGGACGCTGTCTGCACAACCAGTGGATAGACTGAAGCCTGTCAGTCATGCACAAGAGGTCAAGGTTCAGGGTGACTTACTTTGCTACAAAGACGCAAGCGCTCGGGGTGAACAAGCCTTGAGCATTGTCCGCAGAAGGCCTTTCCTGCAGGCGATCTACACGCGGCGTATGTTTGCTGGGCGTTTCCTTCTCGACAATGATCTCTCCTTCTGTATTGGTGGTCAGAGTGACGTGTGTGGAAAGTGTAGCGAAGCCACCCTTTGTCGGCGTGCCATTTGCTGACTGGGTCAAACGTTTAGGTGTAGTAGGTCCGAAGATGTCGTCGACTTGATTTGCATCAGGATTGACCACAAAGTCCTGCTCTCGAGGCTTGAAAGCAAAGTCTCTGGCACGGGGCTCGAAAGGAGACTCTCGTTGCTCAGAAGTCTTGGTTTTGACATTGTCGACGGCAAGACGACCAACGGATATGGTGTGACGGTTATCAAGACCTTGGCGGACCATTGGGAGTCGATAAGGTGGTACTTTGATCGAGGTAGGTGAGCCAAAGTTGGAGGAGTCGTGTTCATTGATCGAGCTCAACAAGACACCATGCTGAGTTCCATGGCCTACAAACATTGTCAGCTTTGATTGTTACGGGGAGTGTTGATGAAGCAGGAGTATGTACCAAAGTCATGAGTATCCAAAGGAGTGGCTGCCTGGCTGCTTGTCGATGGTGTCTCGCCAAAGGTACTAGCGGGAGATGGCTCTGATAAGCTGTGACGCTTGCCAGGCATGTCAGTCGTGCCGCTTGATGAAGTATGAAGATCACTGGCTCGAGTGACTGGCGTCTTTGCTGGAGTGAGGGGAGTCGAAGACATGATGAAGCTCAAATGTCGTTGTTTAAGGCTTGTATATTGGATTACCTGCTCTTCAGTCAGTAGTGCTTCGGTCCAATGCTAGGGCTGATGTGTCAATGGACTTACTACTCGTTGCTTGGTCTTGTGCCGTACACGAGCGAAGAGGCAAGAGAGGCAAGGAAGCTACACTGAACGACGCAAGAATGTGTGAAGCTACTGCAAAGGTTTGTTGCTGTTGTTGTCTGGTGGAAAGTACAGGTAGAAAGCCGAGGATGAAGATGGCGAGGATGAGAAGAGGAAGAAGGGAGAAGGAAGAAATGCAGCAGAAGAGCTCGAATATATGACATTGTCAGCTCGTGCGTGGAAGTGATATCAGCATCGGGAGAGCACCCAGACTGCCGGGTTTGCTTAGCTCGCGGAAAGTTGCCATTCAGCAGGTCTATTCCAAATGGCTTGTGGGACGAAGCCAGCATCGTGAGAGAACGGCGGCGGCTAAAAATGGAGAAAACGGAGAGAGAGCAGCAGGCATCCATCTTTCGGAGGTTCGTTCCAGCAAAGAGGTGGTGGTAGCATCGACGGCGAAGTTTGGTTCTTGGGATCCGGACCCAGCATCTTCTAGCAGCCTCGAGCCTTGTGTCTGAATCTTGTGCCTGTCCGGCTTGTTCCGATCCTCTCGCAGATCTCACGTCAAAAGTGTTCGTGACGGAAGCTGTCCTCTCATGAGCTGCTACTTATCTGCACAGGCAGAGATGTTATGAGAATGTGGCGAGCCGAAAAAGAGTGTGCTTATAGGTAAGTTTAGCAGGTTATAGAGAGACTCCTGAAGCTCGTGTAAGCGGCAGTTGGGAGCGTATCCAGTCAGTCATGGTCAGATTTGAGCCGGCGGAAGAATGTCTGTGCTGCAGCCTCCGAAGTATCAGACAATACCAGCTGCATTATTCTACAATGTCTACCACATCACTTTTAGCGTCTTCGAGGCATGGCGATATGTTCGTGAACAGAGATTTCATCCTTGTTGTTTGTTATGATGGCCTGCGCGTCTGACGCGTTAGCGGGCCGAGTGTGATGACGCCTGATCACGGGCTTGATAGTGGCAAAAGCTTGGCAGTGTACTAGAACCCATACTGGTTATTCACTGCGTGTGCTGGATGAGCTACAGCCAGAAGTCACAGCATCCATAGATGGACGGAGGAGTGAGCTTCACGAAGAAGCGCTGATGACTATCCAGGGTGTGTCTGATATGAAAATATGAATGTTCAGCTCGTCCGAGCTCCACTCTCTGAGCTTGAGAGACTGCCAGCAGACTGCAAGCCAAAGGTGTAGGCCACACTCACACGGTATTCTCTTGGTTCCGACTATCATACACTAGCTTTGATCAAACGAGATTGGTGAGGATGAGGCTTGTGGATATGATGGTATTTCTAACTGTCCGTTATTCCTTGTAGCTACCTATTGAACGTGGCCCTTACGTAAGCTCTTCTACTGAGACTCTTGACAATACTGGCATACTGCTCATGCTCATGCTATAAAGCTCTTTGTGTTTGCAGCTGGAGAACTACCATCTGGACACAGAACTGCTCGTCTGCACGATAGTCTTTGTGCATTCTTCTGAGTCTCGTGTGCTTGACGTGGCACAGTACATGTAGGTTGTTCATAGGATCCCAATAATAGCCAGCACCAAGCACAGCAAGTTTCGATGTTTGGCCAAGATGTTGTTGTGATGGGCTTGGATGAAACCATGCTGACACAGACGATGCGGTCGGAAAAGCGGGGCCCCTCAGCTACCCTGTCGGACCGAGCGCGGCACATTGTTAATCTGAAACACAGACTCCGGATTTGCACAATTCGGTCGTCACACTGCTTCCAGCATCTTAGGAACATCAACATCCGTGTTGTGGAACATTGTCTGCGATGGCCGGTGGGTGACAATAGTGATTGAACGGACACGATGAGGACGACTACCATATTGCTGGACTCTGCTGGCTTTCCCAACTTCTGGCGCCGCAGTCTGGATGAGTTCAAGAGGCTTTCAGCAATCGGTAGATCCTGCCAGATCTGAGAGACGTCTTCGTCCACTGACATTCTTGCAGCCATCAAGCTCGAAGCCCTTGACAATCCTAAGCATGATCTTGTGCTATGGGACTTCTCAGATTCAGCCGCCGTAGATTCCTGTGCCGACATGTCTGACACCGACATTGGTGGGTCCTCAACATCATCGCTCAGCTTTATCCCAGCCGAATTAGCAGTATCTGCACCCACACATGTCCGCTTCTCAGGAATAATATCAAATCATGTCCCTGGCGATGATCCAACTATTGAAAGAACAGGCTACGCTGCCTTCAGAACACAAGATCGACCTGCCACACTCTTCGGCAAGCAGCTATGGGATGTAGAAAGATACAAATACCTTGCATTGCAGGTCAAGTCAGATGGACGCAAATACAAAGTGAACGTACAGACAGAGAGCCTCGAGTTCACAGACCTACACCAGCATAGACTTTATGCGCGAAAAACAGGTGCATGGGAGACTGTGCTTATCAAGTGGGCAGATTTCGTGCGCACAAATCATGGCATTGTGGTCGAGCCTCAGAGCGAGATGATGACAACGAAGGTCAGGACTATTGGAATAGGCTTGACAGACCGTCTAGCAGGTCCATTCGACATATGTGTTGGAAAGATATGGGCTACCAACAATGTGGAGCAAGCTGTGAATGAAGAACAGGCCAGTATCTCTACGCCACGGTATGTGCCAAAGCACACCAACGAAGAGGTGGCAGCACGATTATAGTTCGTTGAGGTTGATGGGCATGGTTAGATATACTACTGGAGTCTAAGGGGAACGGGCATTTTTGGCGTTATGCATGTCAAGCATGCGGCGATGCCTGGGCAGAAGGCAGAAGGCGTATATTATTTGCTTACATGCATGTACATGTACATGATGTACATGATAGAACAGAACAGAACAGGATGATTTGTCATTGCCACCACGTAAATGCTTACATACCCCACTTTTGGCGAGACGATCGCGACCGCCTTCACCTCCATTGCTTCATGACAGAGGTTACATGAAATATTATTTTTGCTGTGTGCTCACATCGCGATCTGGCTACACACAGACATGACATGCGTTCCTTGACAAAGTCGCCGTGATAAGAGAATTAGCAGCACGAAGATGACGTTGAGCACCTGAAACATTGATCGTAAACAAACAAATGGGAGCACCCCAGATCGTGTCAATCAAGGAGCCGTCATGTCGAGCTTCGTGACGACGTCGAAGCTATGGCTGACGATACTCATATCTATGTACTGCGACGGCACTTCCCGCGAGGAGGATGGCTTTACATTCCTGCGCTTCATCACGCAGCAATTGCTGCCCGGCATGTCAGCTTCGTCTGATTTTGGAAGAGACTCCAGCTCGGATCTGTCCAAACAGCAGCTGTCACTGTCAGTTATCGAAGACAGCTTGTATGCGTTGGGAGTGGATGCAGACAGCCAAGATTGCAAGCGATTTGGGCCATGCAATCTGTGGCTGGTATTTGTTTACAGGCATTGCGAAATAGCTCACCTTGACCGACTTGAGCGTTTCATAATGAGGCTGACTGATCTATTCATCCCGAAAACAGCAGCTAGAAGTGTAGGAGTGAAAAGGTGCGTCTTGGCCCAGAGCAGCTTGCTAGGCGCCTTCGTCAACAGGGTCAAGCTGTCCTGGGCTCAGATGCGCTTCGAGCATCAAATGCAGGCTTGGCATGAGCTGGGAAGCTTCAGAAGACTCTTGTTCGAACGTCACAAGGAAGAGTTCGAAGCGGAGACAATGCGGGCATACAAGGCAGAAGTCTTAGCAATAAAGCAGGAGGAAGCAGATCTCAAGCTTGAACAAAACCTCTATGGTCTCGCTGCACGACACCATCTACAACAGGAAGCTCCACTTCGTAGTGACGAGGATCTTCGGGTCATGGTGCAGTTTCAGGTGGAGCGTATGCAATGTAAGTAGGAGGTTGTCATCACGAACATTCCTTCAGCTGACTGGGCAGCGACTGGTGCTAGACTCGATCGCAAGCTGGAAGACAAACTGAATGGTCTTCTTCAAGCATCAACCGGTAATCTATCAACATTCCACTACTTCAGGTAAGCGTCCCTCAACCATATCTTTGGCTTGTGCTGAGTTCATCTAGATTTCTCTCGGCATGGCGGCGTGGAGACTACGTTTCAGCATTGGACGACCTTCACCGCTATTATGACTACGCTATGCCAAACGATAATCGGTCGCAATATCCTTACGCATGTCTAAATATGGCTGTACTGCAGGCCGATTTTGAGTGCTACGAGGAGGCACTTCCAGCTATCAATGAGGCCATCAGTGCTGCCAGAGAGTGCAAAGACCACAGCTGCTTAGCATTCTGCTTGAGCTGGCTTCATCACTTTAGCCTCATCGATCAATCAGCCGAGACACAAGAGTGGACTCGGAAACTCATTGGCACTCATGATGGTGGCCTCAGCTACTTGCGGCACCAAGCAAACGTATACGAGCTCCATGGCCTCGAAAGCTCACTCTTGCTGAGTCAAGCGAACGCAGCAATTGCTAGGGTTTGCAAACAATCCTACGCATCCAAAATCCCAGCACTAATTCGCGTAGGGCGCACGACCACTTGAGGCTTTCGAGAAGCTCCACGAGGCTTCAGCTCTGAATCTGCAATATGGCGGCTCAGGTGTTGGAGCCTCGATGTTACTTATCAAGTCCTCCATCTTAAATCAGCTGGGTCAGTGATGCCTGTATCATAACAGCTTTGAGCAGTGCCTGCTGACTCTTGCACAGGTTTAGACAGTATTGCCAAATCCTACCTCGAACTCATCACGTTCTGGTACAAGGACGAAGCGTCACTGGATGAGTTAGTTCAAGCCCATTGTCGGGAAGCTTTAGCGGTAGGTCAAGCTAGCTATGCCAGTCAGTCGTGCCAGCTGACAGCATATCAGAACGTCCTTGCTGGCGAATTCGAGGAAGCGGACAAAATTATCAAGATCGCCACAGACACGTCGTCAGGGAATCTCAAACAGATGCAGATTGTTGCTCAATATACTGGCATGATAAGACTCAAGCAAACGATAGCTAGGTATGGTCCATGGTCATGGGTGTATGCGATCATCACACTGACATCGCGAGGGGCGATCATCATCACGCAGAGACTATTATACACGCACTGCGTGTGGCACCACATCCGGACACTGCTCTGTCTGGACTGATCGAGCTGTGCGAGATTGACTTCCGCATAGACACAGGCGCTTTCGAAGCAGCCTCAGAGCTCATCGAGGATCTGCTTGAACAGACAGAGAAAGCACCAGTCGACGTCCATACGCCCATACAGCTACGTCTTCGTATTCTCATTGCGAAGGCTCGCCTGTTCATTGCAGCTCGTCGACCACAGAAAGCACTCAGTATTGCTCTACGAGCAGTATCAGCTGCTTACAAAGCAAGGGCTTTTGGGCTGCTCTGGCACAGCCTGGCAATGCTGATGCATGTTTTGGGGTCTCTCGGAAGTGACGAGCTCGTGAGAGAACTCGGCCACGCCTTCGTTGAGCAAACCCGCAAGCTTTGGGATCAGTCAGTGTTGGCAGAAATCCAGTCAGCACTTTCCGATGCACATCTGGACGGCGAGCTCAAGGCTCGGCGTGCATTATTACCAATACTCTCCCAGGACATGGCAGTGAAGGCTGGTCAATGGGCGGCGGAGCTTCTGGAGAGTACGTACGACCAGGTTTCGACTGCTTTATCAATCGTCACTAACATTGTGACAGCGCGACGTCGCTTAAAGAATGTAGCAGCGACAAGGCAAGCTGAAGCAAAGTCGGATGCCCGGCGCAACTCTACTGCTGGCATCGGCAGGCATACGGATACGAAGTTGTGGGATAGCTCGGCACCGCGAGAGGAGGCTGATATCGGGGGCCACAAAAGTGACCAGACAGAAGAAGCGACGTGGGATTTCACGAAATCAGCAAGTCTGACCTGGGAAGAGCTATCCATGCCTTTCTTAGGGCCATGATCTCATCAGGACAGCATCGTTATGATGGAGAAATTGCACGCATTCTGTATGAGACAAAAGTGGTTCAAAGAGCATGATAAAGGCTCTGTATGTAATGATTGCCGTCTTGATTGTGATCGAACCAAAGGCATAACTCTTGCCATCTCCTCGACATTGTTACTTTCTAGCTTGCAGCCTGGCATCTGCCGCATCGAGAACAGCCTTCTTATCCTGCCACATCCACAACTCCTGCTAATCGTATCTTCTCATGGTCACTCTAGGCCGGCTCATTCGGGGGCTACCAAGTATCAGAACATATCATTGAGTTCCCAGTGCACAGCTACTCACAATGTAGTTGTACTTGTCGTTCCAGAAGATCGTCTTGTTACCGTCACCCCATGGGTAAGCCTTTGTCCTTAAGTTCTGGTACGAGTATTGTGGGCGCTCGGAAATCGGGGGGAGATGCGCTTGATGCTCCCAGTGCTCGTTCCACTGGACCCAGGTGTTGGCGGAAGCGAGAATCAGGCAGGGGACGACGAAGTAGATGGAGAGCTTGCGCCAGAAGTCTGTAAGTTGGTGCTCGTGTCAGCTGGATATGCATTTCTTGACCGTCACGGCCACTGTTGCAGGCGACGATAGGGCAATTGGAATTTACCAGCAGTGGCCTCCGCATGGGCCTTGACAGCAAGACGCTCCCGGTTGAAAGCATTGTCAGCTGGGCCGCTGAGCTGCTTCTCCATGGCACCGTGCGAAGCATAGCGACGGGCGATGTTCTGGCGCAGGGAGATCTGGGGGCGGGCGAGGATGCGCGCGGCAGTGAGGCCGCGTTGGTGAAGCATGGTTGTGTTGAAAGAGAGGAGATGGTGGCGTGGAAATGTAACAATCGTCAGGGCTGGAGAGCTTTGAGGTTGTCGTTTCGGAGTTTGCCGATCTTCGCCAAGTCGGGTTGTTGACTTGACGTCGTTCAGATTTCGTCTCGCCTGCGACCAATGTTGCTGCGTCGTGCCTTCTGAATTTGAGCAATTAGGCTGCGATACTATATGACTGTGCTGAGGTGACGATGAGCCTGCAAAGGACATACAGTGGTGACAGGTCGCCATGGTGCTCAGAATCACGACCTGGAACGTGAATGGCATCCGCAATCCCTTTGGCTTCCAGCCATGGAGAGATAAGCGGACATTCGATGGCATGTTCGACATCTTGGAGGCAGATATTGTCATCATGCAAGAGCTGAAGATCCAGAGTAAGGACTTGCGAGATGATATGGTGCTTGTGCCCGGCTGGGACTGCTACTTCTCTTTGCCAAGACATAAGAAGGGTGAGTAATCAATGATGGGAGGAGGCAGCACTTGGTCTAACGCACACGAAGGGTATTCTGGAGTCGGAATCTATACTCGACAAGCAAGCTGTGCTCCAATACGTGCTGAGGAAGGCCTTCTTGGAGTTCTCCCACCTCCAGGCTCAACCACCGCCTACCGCGACCTCCCAGACGACCAACACATCGGCGGATATCTGACAGAAGAACAAATCGACGAATGTGGCGTGGATGCACTCACGCTGGACTCCGAAGGCCGTTGTGTAGTGCTGGAGTTCCCAGCCTTTGTCCTCTTCGGCCTGTACTGTCCGGCTAACAGTGCTGGCACGCGGGACGACTTCAGATATGGCTTTCAGAGCGCGCTCGACATGCGCATTCGCAATATCACTCGCCAGGGCAAAAGAGTCATTGTTACTGGTGACTTAAATGTCTCGCTGCGCGAAATGGACACAGCGAATGCAGAGGAGTCGATGAGAAAAGAAGGCATATCGCACGAGCAATACATTTCCACACCTAATCGACGCATCTACCATCACTTACTCGAGGGTGGCGAAGTCTTCGGAGAATGCGACGAAGGACGAGAATATCCTGTCATGTGGGACATCTGTCGTGGATTCCACCCGGAGAGAAGAGGGATGTACACGCACTGGGAGCAGAAGATTAATGCCAGACCAGGCAATTTTGGGTCGAGGATCGATTTCATCCTCTGCAGTCTCGACATGAAGTCCTGGTTTGTCGAGTCGAATATCCAAGATGGTCTGATGGGATCCGATCACTGTCCAGTCTACGCCGTGATGCAAGACGAGGTCGAATTGCATGGAAATACCGTCAAGCTACTGGACATCATGAACCCTGCTGGATACTTTACGAATGGCACGCGCACGAAAGAGTACAATGAGCGTGACGTCCCAGTATTCTCTGGGAAGTTACTGCCGGCATTCCATAAGAGAAGGAGCATCAGGGATATGTTTGGCAAGAAGCCACCAGCCTTGTCACAATCAGCCAGTCTCAATGTCTCAACTGCGGAGGAGATACTAGCGGATGGGTCGGACGCATCAAAGCAGGTAGAGACGAAGGAAATCACCCCGCCACCGGCGCCGCCAAGCATACCCGCCGACAGTCCATTTTCAACTGCCTCACAAGCGACAGTCTCTCGAAGTACGGCAAGTCCGGCTCAGAAACCTGCAACCAAAAGAGTAGCTTCAGATGGTCAGCCCAGTAAAGGCACAAAGCGCACGAAAGGCAACGCTACATCCTCAGTGTCAAGCACATCTGGGAAGGGACAATCGAGCTTGAAAGGATTTTTCGCGCCCAAAATACCAGCTCCAATAACTGCCAACAACGGTCATTCGACGACTGCTGCGCCCGTTCCACAAACGCTTTCTGGAACACTGGGAGCTGTGGGCATGCCTCCACTGGACACGAGCACAATACCACCACCAAGCACAACTGCCTCCACAACCGAGCCCGAGCCTCCCATGCCCGAGGAAGAATTCACATTCCCACCAAGCCCCACCACATTCGTCGACCCTATTGCATCAAAGAATTCCTGGTCCAAGCTCTTCAGCAAGCCAATCGCGCCGCGCTGCGAGCACGACGAGCCTTGCAAGACGATGAAGACCAAGAAGCCGGGCTTCAATTGTGGGAGGGAGTTCTGGATGTGTGTTAGACCGCTGGGTCCGTCTGGCGCGAAAGAGAAAGGGTCGGAGTGGCGGTGTGGGACGTTCATATGGAGTAGTGACTGGACTGGCGGGATGAGGGAGAGGGAGCCGTGATGTGGTGTATGGTGGAAGGGACAAGTGGAGGTCAAAGCATGGATGGGGCGAGGAAGAAGTCATGGAGGAAGAGAGATGGTGGAAGGAGATATACCCAGGCACTACAGGAGTCTTCAAGGAAGGCTTGTCACTATCACGATTCGAAGTGGACAAGGCAAGACTCATTCTGGAATGGAAAGTGTCCACCACTCTGTGATCCTAGAAATTTTTCTCATGATGTCCGTGTCTGGTGCCAGCTCTGCAGTCATCCAAAGTAGCCGGAGCACGCAGCTTCCTCTCAGATTGCCACCTTAACCGCCCACACAGCGACATGCGCTACGAATATGACAACAGCGCATCAAGAAGCACGCCGTGGCGCAGTAATCTTGCCTCGTTGTCATGAGGCGCAAGAGGATAGAGCGTCAATTCCTTCGAGACACTTCACATGAATGTATCCTGAGACTGTATCATCTGACATTCTCTATCTGCAGTCTAATCTGTTCACTGTGGGAGGCAGCAGCCTCTCTTTTCATCATATGAGCGGATGTGATGCTGGAGGAGTATTGATCACACGTCCTTCTTGTCATCCATCTTCTATCCATTTCTTGATTCCTTTCCCATATCTCATTGCTTTGTCACAAGTGAGTGTGCATGCAACGCCAACCCATATCCTGATCCTGACCTCTCCATTCGCTATGCAGATATGCCTCCCATCCAAGCACGCCGGCCAGTAGTGCTCGTAACCAATTCATATATCATGCCAGCATCCCATCTCGGATGCTACCTTCCATCTCTTGCTGGACAGTGTTGCTGCATTCCAATACTCGGCTCAGGCATCGAGCAAGGGACCAGCCAACTCGTCACTGCCGAACAATGGCGCCAGCTCCCAGTTGTTGTCTTCACCATGAAAGAGATCAGCATAGACGGGCACCGTGGCCTGGGCACCAAAGTCCAGCTCCAATTCACCCATGCGCAGGTATTCCGTGGCGGCATGATCCTTCCAGACCTGGGCATACGCAAGCTCAGGGTCGATATTCGCAGTGGTTGGGTTGGCAGCGTAAGAGGTGGTGATGTTGGCTGAGGGTGCTTGCATCGTGATAGCAGGATCCATGAAAGGACTGGGAGCCAGAGTCGGCGCGGTCAAGTGGCGCGGAGTGTTGAGCTCGGCAGTGAGTTGAGAGCGGATGGCTGCAGCTTCAGCGTCGAGAGCAGCGAAGTCGAGGCTCTGGAGAGCAGTGTTGTAGCTGTAGGCGCTGCTGGGGCTCGGACCGCTCAGCAGGACTTGAGGTGAGATGCAGGTTTGGGGGCCGGTCGTCAAAGATTGAGCCGTCGCGTTGTGCTCTCGGAGCATTTGCTCAAAGGTGGCATCGTCGGGGATCGAGAAGTCGTGAAGGAGGTGGCGGCCTTCATTGATGGGCTTGAGACGAGGTAGTGTGTTGATGTGCTGAGAATCTGGGAAGAGGGCCGGATCGATGGCGTTTGCTTGTGGCGAAGTCGATGGTGATAGTGATTGCGATTGAGAGCCAGCAGACGGTGAATGCGAATGAGAGCCGGCAGCTGGCCTTGTCTTCGCTCTGTTGACGCGCTTGCGCTTCTGGGATGGCTTGCGTGGCTGGTACTGGTACTCAGGATGTTGCTCGTTGTGAGTACGCTTGACCTCGTTCGCTCTAGCTCTGAACGTGTCCTTGACGGCTTCGTCTTCAGTTTTCCATTTGTTGCCAATGATCACAGCTGGCACATATTAGCCAACCCACTGTAGTCGGTCGGGAAGTACTTACAGATCTGGTTGTTATGCACGCCCGGGTTCAGCGCTTTAATCATTGGATGATGATGCTGACGGTAGATGATGAATGCATTGGGAGGACGTGGCACCTTTGAGCTTCTATCCTTCGCGATCTTGGATCGTGCGACGGCTGCAGGCTTGCGAACAGGTGAGAGAGAGACTGAGTCTTCCGGCGAAGAAGCTGAACTCTCCGAGTCTCCCTGCATGGCAGCACCACTTTCTGACGAGTCTGCGATGATGGTGGTAGTGCGCTCGGTCAGTTCGAGTTGTTGAGGTGAGAATTCCACTCTTGGTGGCGGCAGAATGCGGATAGCGTCCATTGACGGATCATGGAGTACAGAAGCACGAGCACCGATCATCATGCTTGATTCAGTCAGCTTGAGCAAATGGCAGCATGTTAGCCAGTCTTACCTGAAGCGCTCTGCAAGAACGGTGATGCCACGTTGTCCAAGGAGTTGTCCTTCGCGTGCCATGATAACAATCTCAGGACTGCCAGCACGCACTTGACGAAGCGCAGCAATCCAAACCGTCTCAATCAGATTTTGCTGATGATGATGATGGTGATGTGAGAATGTCATGTCGATGTTGTGAGTAGCCATGTTGATTATGTTTGTTTAAGATTATTGAACTTGTTTGCTTGACTTCGAGAGAGTTGTATTTGTGTTCATAACGCAGGAGTGGCAGAAGACAGTCAATTAGAGTGCTTCGATATTGAGAAGGCTGGGAAGGTGGCGGGATATCGCTGTCCCGATTCTGCTGTTGTAACCCCGGTTTAGAGCGGGAGGCGACAATAGGATGGGAGCGAGTCGTAACCTCAATAAGATTTTCGAACTTGGCCGATGAGGTTATATCCCTGGATGCGCGCTCTCCCCAGTAAGAGGCAGATCTGCAAGCCTTCCGATTTCACCTTGCGACAAACCAGTTCAAATTGAAGACTCGAAATGGCCTTCTCGTCACAGAACTATAGTGTTGCTGTGGCAAATCTGAGTGCTGAGGAGACCACGACAGCGCGAGATATTGTTGATCTCATTCAGCGTTTCCGACACAGTTCCGCGACCACTGATATGCCAAGATCTTCAACCTCAGCGAATTTGCACGCGCAACCTGGAATGACAGCCTCAAGGCAGATAGTCCTCCCAGCGAACGAGGAGTTAGACGTCGAAAAGATTGCCCTTCTTCGTCAAGTGTTCGAAAACGAGCAGAGCTTGGCTAGCAATTTCACTGCAATAATGAATGACAGTCGACACTCCGAGGATGGGATCGATAAATTGCAAGCTCTCAAAGAGTGTGCTGTCAGAGAGATGCTGTACTAGTAAGAACGCTTTGGCGCGCGAGGAACCGAGAAAATAAAGTGACACTGCGACAGCTCGACCAATGCCTTTGCTCGCGGAGCGCTGCTGGTCACCGCTGGTTCGCAGTCGCTAGGGTCTGAACAGCTCCTTGACGACTTCTTCGATACGTGTCAAAACCCCAATCCAGCAGAGATTGCCTTCTTGGCAGACATTACAGGCTTCACACAGGGGCAAATCCAAGAATATTGTAAGACAACACTAGAGATTATTCGTGAAGCTGTACTAAGACACACTTCTCAGTTGCAAATCGTCAAAGTGGACAACATGCTTTCTTTGTCGCAAAGAGTGTGCTTTGTACTGAAGGACAGCTCGGCAGAATATTCCGCAAACAGTACTTCCAAGCTGAAAAGGATGTCAGAAAAGTGAAGAAGCCACGTACAGCGCACTGACGAGGAAGTAATGTGACTCACACGTGGTATCATGCATTCCAGGTTGCCTTCCTCATATTGTGCATTCCGTGTAAGATCGAGGCCCTTTGATTACGTTCTTGAGACATGTCTCTCCAATTCCCCTTGACGAAAAATTGTACCTAGACAAAAAAATATTTTTGTCATACTTGACAAAGAATCAAGCTCCACATCTCAGCGTGCCGTGAGCAGTTGATAATGATCAAACGTAATGAATCGCTGCCCTGCGGTTTGAAATCGCCTTCACCTCACAAAGAGCTTTTAAGGCCGACTTCTCAAATGTTCACAAGTCTGCGCACTAAGGTAGGAAGAGCGCAATCGAGCGGAGCTGCCAATGACATCGTAAGGCTCGTCTCACTCCCGTGCTACGAACCCAACTGGCAATAGAAATCCTGCCTGTCTCTATTGTGACATCCAGGCAGCAGTATCCGAAAGATGCTCACATCCTCGAACAGACCACAGAGAGCATATATATCCCTACTTCATCCCTATATCCTCAATCGCAATGCCGTACATGTCGCACAACAACATGGTTCAGCAGCTAGAAAGAGCATAGACGGACGAAGCGTAAAAGTGAAGCTTAGCCTGCTTTCTGCTTCCAACAGCGCACAGCATGACTGTGAATTGAAACGCAAATGAGACACGCCATCGGACGTCAATCTTCCCACGACTTGTCCCGTGATTGATATCTTTTCAGCGGGAGATCACCTTGCTATCTTCGGCTGGGAAGTGCGCACCCATGACGATGGTCAGGTCAGCCTGGACCGCTCTTCAGCCACAATCAAATTGAGCGACCAGATGCGCACAACCACCATGTCGGTCCGCGACCTGATCGAGCATTGCAAGGACACTATATACATCACCGACGACGATGTACGCTGCATCACAGAACCTGAAGGAACAAACGGCGCGCCTGACCTCGTGATGGCTGCTCTCCCCTATGGACGAGGCATCAAGACCAGGAAGTCTTCACCTTCGAAAGCAAGATCGGCATCTCCAGTCAGGATGCTCTCAACCACAAAGCTCAGTCCACCAGACTATGCCCTGATGCAGCCGCCTCCAATGCTCTATCATCAACCGGCAGCGCCTGCCTACATTCTTGGATCACCGCACGACAACATTCTCGTCAATGGAACGAGCAACAACTTCGCCTACCATTCTCTTGATCACCACAGTCAGCAACCAAGAGTCACAATCGATCATGCCAGCTCCATCCAAGCCAGCACATCATCTTCGCACGTTTCAAGTACCATCGACCCACGACTCTTCCCTGGCATCCAGCGTGCGTCACATTTGAGCTACGACAGCACTGTCAACCCAACCTTTACTGGTCCATCAACGTATTCGACCATCTGGACGGGAAATGTCGCGAGTTTACCGAGTGCAAGCTATGTCCAGGGCTCGAGTACACGTTATGACCACAACGAGATCTTCGATCCTTCTGGTGATGACCCCTTCGCTGCTTACAACATCAGCAGCTTCGGCGGTCCCACCCCGATGGACGACAAGAGCTTCTGGCAGCTATAATACAGGCTAGCATCGAATGTAACCAGGCAGCATGCAGCTTGGTCTATCGTCGCATATGGACCGAAACAGACAATCCAGATCTAATGGCCTTTTCTTTCCTTTGTAACAGGATGCCTCGGAGATGGGCGTCCTATGGACAGTGAGGAACTCACGAAAGCATGACCGCATGGCGTTTGGGAAGTGCTTCGGATGCCGCGTTTTGATACATCGAAAGGTTCGATTGGGTATCTCGATCATGCAATGCAGTGGAAGCAAGGACTGAGCGAGCCACACCAAGGAATAGGTGGTATGTACATAGCTCAATAATGAATCGAAATAATTGCATAATTCAATCATGATCCTGTGGTACTCCCGTGTGTTCCTCGTGTGTGGCAAATTCCGCCACGGTATTAAGAATGGCTTATGTCCGCAGCAATGACGCGCTACTGCTCGCTGCCCCAATGCATTTGACAACAACAAGTTGAGCTCCCAAGTAAAGCATCATGTCCATACTCTCTTAATGATCTCACCAAGCAATTTCACTGGGACCGATGGCAGGGCACGGTCATATTTCACCCAATAGCACACGGCACTCCCGTCAATGGCGTCTCTCACAGTCTTACTGACTGCTTACATATTGGGCGGCTTCACTTTCCTCCCTCTCGCCCTCCTCGTGTTCTTCACTTACAGCCTTCTCACTCTGCCCAAAGCACGGCTCGGTCTGAAGTCCCGTGACCAGGACCTTTTGACAAGAGAAAGTACTAGTGCAGAGTTGAAAGAGAAGCTTGAGAAGAGCACCCCGGAACATGACGTTGCTGCTGGCTATTTCGCTGTCTGCCGTGAGTATGTCCCAGGAGGCATCAATGGGAAGCCACCGGACCGGACGACTCCTGCAGGGGAGACAATCGCAGCCGAAAGCCCCTCAGTTTATCAGAGCATGTACAGAAGCATTTTCGAGCGCAAAACACCAGCACCAACAATCGAGGGCGGAAAGGCCGTGAAGAAAGCTCGAAATGTTTTCTTCGTTGTCTTGAGGCACGGGCACTTGATGCTGTTCGACAATGTCGAGCAGACGGAAGTCAGATATGTGATTGCACTGTCACTGTACGGCGTTGATCTCTATGGCGGTGGGAAAACTATTCAGGAGGGGGAATTGTATATCAAGAGGAACTGCATACGTCTTCGTCGACTAGATCAACAAACCAAAACTGAAGCTGTCTCACAGCCTTTCTATTTTTTCTCCGAAAATTCCTCGGACAAAGAAGACTTCTACCACGCAATCGTCCAGAGTCAAGCCAGCACAACAGCGAACCCGACGAAAAGCCCTACATCTCAGAGTTTTGATACCGAGGATATGATTAAGCTCATACGGACACTCCATCTGTCAGAAGAGAATATACAAACAAGATGGTTGAACGCTCTCATTGGTCGTCTTTTCTTGGCATTGTACAAGACTCCTGAAACAGAACAAAACATCAGAGCGAAGATCACCAAGAAAATTGATCGAGCACCGAAGCCAAACTTTATCACGAGTCTGAAGCTTGAAGATATCGACATGGGGCAGAGCGCACCAAGCATAGTCAACCCACGTCTGAAAGAAATGAATGTCGATGGTGGCCTGACTCTCGAGGCAGACATCAAGTACAATGGAAACTTCAGGGCTGTGATAGCGGCAGTTGCAAGGGTCGAGCTCGGCAGTCATTTCAAGCCAAGATCTGTCAACCTTATGCTCGCTGGAATCTTGAGGAGACTCGATGGTCACCTGCTCATCCGTGTAAAACCACCACCAAGCAACAGGCTCTGGGTTACCTTTGAAACCATGCCAAAGTTGGAACTCACTATAGAGCCTATCGTCAGCTCAAAACAGATAACTTACAGCATCATTCTTCGTGCCATTGAGAGCAGGATCAGGGAAGTCATGTCAGAGACGATCGTGCTGCCAAACTGGGATGACATTCCTTTCACTGATACTGATCACCAAACATTCCGCGGGGGTATCTGGCATCACGAGGAGCCGAAAGATAAAATGCCCAATCTTGCGAGTATGTTGGCACAACATCCGGGTATGGATGGCTCGGAAGCAGCAATCGACGGGTCGGAAGTACTGCAGCCTGTTGGAATAGCAGGAAGAACTCTGAGCATGCCACCACTCGGGTCCGATGTCACCGGTGAACACGATTCTGCAACTGACACAAAAAGTCCGGTGGATGTTGTCGAGCCACCACATACGCCCAAATCTACCCCACGCTTGATGCGATCACCGTCGAATAATATCACCGTGGTTAGACCAGTAGTGACATTGGAAAGTCCGACGGGCACAGGAGCTGGGAAAGAGTTCAGCCTGGATGCAGCGAGCGTGGTCAGAGATCTCAACATGCGCTCCCAGGCTTCCTCGCCAGTATTGGCACCAAACGCGACGCCCGTCTCAATAACCGTCCCTGGTGTTACTAGGTTGGACCTGGATAACCACACAGAGACGACATTTCCAGCAACCTCCATCGACTTAGGTCCAGCTAGCGAGCCTTTCAGAGCAACGCGAGTATCTTTTGAGCAACAAAAACAGGACCTAGATGCTGATGCTAGATCAATTAGTACTTCCATTGACTCGAATGATTCTGCGGACACCGCCTCAAGTGCTCGCCTACGAAGCTTGAAGCCTTCTACCGATAGACGCGCTGCGATCAACAACCAGCTTGAGACTGCGAAGAAATGGGGTTTGAATGTGCTTAGCAGGCAGACGGAATCTTGGAAGAATAGACAGAGTGCCGCGGCCATCTCCGCTAGTACGGGTGAGCCATATGGCCGGGGACATCCATTGCCACCGCCTGGTCAGCCACTCCCGCAACCTGAATCTCCCGCCTGGACAGCGACAGCGCTGAATTCTCTTAAGAGGAGATCCATTCCGCCCCCACTTCCGCCACGCGTGGATGGAGTATCTCTTGATGATGTACCTCCCCCGCCTCTGCCTCCCCGAGACTCGGTGCGAAATACTGAAGCGCAATCCACTGCCGGAGGACCAGGTCATGTGGATGGGTGAGGAAAAAAGCATAGACCTCTATTACTTGGAGACGAAAATTGGAATCAATTGGCTATGCTAACTCGTTACATACTTGAAAGATGTATCATTAGCACGCTGAAGATAAGGTGCGATTGCACCGCTCAACACAACACCGTCAGTATCACGGATACCACAATGTAAGCACGAGGTGCCGGAGTCGCACATATTGATACGATGTACCTGGACAACGCGGAGAAGGATTTGTTGTGGCTCTCGAAATTTACAGCCTGCGGATGTTCGAGCAATGTCGACTCCTCCAAGAAGTGCTATGTATGCTATCTGAACGCTCAAAGGTTGCGACCTGGCAGTCGTCAGAAAGTCACCTCAAAGTGTGCACAAGGTAATCTGAAAGTCCAGAGCAATTTTGGACTGTGCACGAAGGGAGCACTGGTGCTCAAGGGTATATTGAGACGACAGATAGTATTGGCTTCTCTGAAACAGAATTTGACTCTTCAATGGTTTTCTATGAAGGCATGCGCGTAAACTCCTAAACTCCAATGACTCCAACGCCGTTTGCTGATAGCTTCGCAATGATTTAGAATCATGATGGAAATCCCAGGGCAGTATGGCTCTAGGCCATTTACATGACTGTGCAGAAGTCGAAGTCGGTGTTGCCTATAATGTTTGTTAGCATCGTGCTTGATGTAATGCGAGTCCTTCCTGAGGACTGTGAATGACTTACCACGACCAGTGGAGCCACCGGCAGTGCCAGAGTAGACGATGCGAGGCTTGCCAGCGAGGACAGTCGCGGAGGTAGAGGTGTGCTGAGTAGCGGCCATTGTATTGATTGGTACTTTGGTGAAAGTGGTTGAGTTGAAGTGCGAGTGCTTGTTTTAGTGAGCGAGTGAAGATGCTGTTGTTGATAGAGTTCGAGGTAGAGTGGAAGACATTGCTGGTTATATAGAGATTGTACCTGTTAAGAGACATCCGCAATGACAATACGAGCTGTTTGGTCTTTGTCGTCAAGATTGTTTTGTCCTTTGGTGTAGCGTATTGTTTCTGTCGGTTTGGCTTCAGGTAGAATAGGGTACGAATGCATCATGCCAAGAAAAAGACAAAGTACCACACGCACCGCATCCGGCCACCTTGACATTCCTCGTCTCAAAGCGTCCGCATTCCTCACCGCCATTGTCCTCCTCTTCATCCTGCGCTTGTCTCCACCTCACCCTCTCTTTGTCCTGCCCCTTTATCTGCATCCACGCTCTTGTCTTTGCTTTATGCTTCTGCTATGATGATGCGTCATCGGTGAGGTTTGCTGTTTGCGGAGACATGACGTCTATGGGAGCTCAGAAAGGCTGGAAGATGACTGTGGTAAGAAGAGCGTCAGATCTGGTACTCTGTGTTGTAGTCCAGGAAGCGAAGGCTAGCGAGGTATAGAAGAGCAGAGAAAAGTGGCCGAGTGTGGAGGAGAAGGATGAGGAGAGGGAGTGATGATTGTACAATTCTGAATATGATGTTATCTTGCCCTTCCCAGCATACTAGTACAGATGACCGTTCGCCTTCGCGACTCTGTTGCAATGATGTACCGCTGCTCCTCAACGTCATGGGTCGGATATCCAGCAGAGTAGAGTGTCTGCGTGGTGTAATGTCTATTCCTACCTTCCATCACGGCCATTCCGCAATGCGCCACCTTTCCTTTTTCCCCCTACTGCAATCTGCTCTCGAGAAGCCACTCAGCACATCTCGTAGCTGATTCTCTTCGCTCTACACGCCCGAGTCCCCTCCCAACATCTTCAAGATAGTCTCGTAGCACCCAAACATAATCGCCGCACTCGGCACCACCCTCATCATATGCGGCACCAACCCTCCATACAGCGCCGCGACCCCCTCCTCCGCCACAATCACCCGCACACACTGCACTATCCCCGTGTATTTTTGCATCCCGTTCGTCATCGGCGCCTGCCGCAGCCGCGTCCGCACAACCTCATGCGGATACGTCACCACAGCCGCAAACAGCTTCGCCGCGCCCGCTGCGCCCATCTTGCCAGTGTACGATACCGTGGTGTCCCATGCGGAGGGCGGGGAGCCTGAGGCGGCGACGCGGGCTTCGCGGGCAGAGAGCCGCAGCTTCATTTGCTCGTAGAGGACCCATTGGAGAGTGCTTTCGGCGACGCCGAGGTAGCTGGCGCCAAGGCCCCGGTAGAGTCCGCGGAGGCCTTCGTGCCGGACGGTCTGCATCGTGCAATCGAGGGCGTTCTTGTAGCGGCGGGCGCCTGATGTGGTGTCTGCGGCGCCGGCATTCACAGCACGAGAAGCTTGCGACTTGTCCAGCTGCAGCCGCGTCTTGACGACCCAGATTGGACATGTCGCTGTTCCAGTGATCATTCCAGCCGTCGCCGCCGCGCAAAGATGTACCCAGGCTGCCTCCCTACCATTGTTGAATTCCTGCGCAATCAGCTTCTTACCGTTGCCGTAGGTGTAGAAATTGATGGCGCGGGCTGGGACGACGCCGATGAGATTTGGGCCGAGGCCTTTGAACAGGGCGCGGGAGCCTTCAATGCGCGGGATGGAGACGAGGATTTGGAGGGTTTCGCGGATGTGGAGGAGTGCGGCGCGGTGGATGGGGAGGGAGGATGGGGGCGGTATGCCGAGTTGAGTGCGCCGGGCGGAGAGCTGGGATTGGTAGAAGTCTGATTGAAGGCGGGTTTTGAGGACGTCGAGGGGGTTGGTGAGGAAGGCTGCGGTCATGCCGCCGACGCTGGGAGGGAGGTATTAGTGCTTGGCGGAGAATTACAATGGGGTGCGGACAGAACGTACCCGCCTGCTACAAAGTGTTGCCATGACTTTGCGCCCGGCGCCGGGCTTGTTGTCACCGAGGCGGCATCTGTCTTTGTTGGGGGAATGATATCGCCGAGTTCGCGAGACTGTGTGAGGGTGTCGGCAAGTGTGTCTGGGTTCTTGCTTATTGCGGCTGATCTTGTGGACGGATACTGGGAGGTCATGCACGGCAGGTTCGAGTGATGATACGAGGAAGAAGTACCAGATCAGGTAGTGTGAGACGATTGGAGTGAGGGTGTTCAGGGTGATATTAGCTTGGTCTTAATCTGGTAATTGTGATGCTTTGCAAAAAGACTTGCATAAATCTAAGGCATGACGTACAGCTTGCACGTGACAAACCTGCCGATTGTTGTGCTTGAAGGATTCAAGGAGAGAGCAGACTGCTTGAAGGTATGATGAGAGAAGAGTATTCTTGTACCAGTATCATTACTTCGCGCACTTTTGATCCTTGCCCATATCATACAAAACAATCCGTTGACCTTCGCGCCAAGATGCCTTGTCTAGACCGACCATCTTTTTGCACGCCCAATATCAAAGTAGATTACAGTATGAGCCGGGCACTCTTCACATCACAGCTTTTTATATCGAGTTCTCGCGGGCACTGTCTGCCATCTGAGCCGAGCCACCACCCCCTGCATTGCTCGTGCTGTAATCAATGCGCAAGTATCGGCCGTAGAACATCTTTGTCTTCAAGAACTCTGCGGCAGCCTCCGCGCTCGGCACATCGATGAAGTCTGCGTGTGCGAATCCGCGAGGGTTGCCAGTACGGCGGTCAATGGCAACACGCACGTCGAGTACGTTCTTGACCTCGCGGAAGAGGTCGTTGAGGTCCTTGTCGGTCATCTCATATGACAGGTTACCGATAAAGAGAGTCTTGCTGGATGGGTTACGAGGAGCGGCAGAAGGTCGGCTGGGGCGGTCTGCACGCTTGACGGCGTATTGGACGGCGAGGCGGCGGCCTTCGAGGACTTGGTTGTTGAGGCTGTTGAGGGCCTCGTCGGCAGAAGACTGCTCGTCGAACTCAATGTACCCGAACCTGGAAAGTATTGTTAGATTGAGGATTACACAAGAAGTGTATGAAGGAGACTAACCCTTTGCTGAGACCCCGAGCATCGTAGAGAATCTTGACAGACTTGATGCTACCAAAGCGCTCAAACTCCTTGCGGAGAGTGTTTTCCGAAACCTCAAAGTAGAGGTTGCCAATGTATAGACTGGGATTGGGTGCTGATTCTGGGTGGCCTGCTCCCTCTCTCATGCCAGGTCTTGGTCGGCTTGGTCGATCACCACGATCGCCACGGTCGCCACGGTCACCTCGAGGCTCACGGTACTCACGACGGCCGCCTTGTCGCTCGTCGGAAGTCACAGAGTCCGCTGCTTGTCTGAGTGCGCCCGCAGCGCGTTGGGTGTACTCTGAGGCAGTGTCCTGCACTGACTCGACCACAGACTCTACAGTGTCTCGCGCCTGCTCTCTTACGTTCTCCTCTGTCTCCTGTCTCTTCTGGTCTTCGTTCGTCGCATAGCTGCGTCGGTATGCGAGAAGCTGGGAGGATGTCGGCGTGAAGGCAGTCTGGCTGGTGGTGTTGAAAGTCAGTGGGCGAGCACTTCGGGCGACTGGTGCAACAATGGCGGAGGAGGCAAAAGCCTTAGCGACAGCGCGACGGAGAGAGAACCTGATGGATGCGTCAGTAATCAAAAGCGCACTGCATCAATGGTTCAGCAGCCTACATATTTGTTGAGGCTGGTCGAAGATATTTTGTATGATTTATCTGTATCGCGTGCCGGCGCTGCAGGTCTGTAGAAAAGTTGCATTGCACATGTAGATCGGTAGAGATTACTAATCATGCCACTCTTCATCCCCTATCTTGTCCAACCTCGACGGTCCAACACTCATCATTTGTCACTTCCTATGGGGACGCTCGCTCCGCTGTGGATAATCTAGCCGTGCGTGACTAGGCCATTCTCCGCCTCATACCAACATAGCATTCGACTGGTTTGCGCAGAAACCTGTAAGCAGAATCAGTGTCTACTGCGCCTTTGGCCTGACAGAGGTATGATTGCAGACTCACCCTTCGCGAGTTAGTAGATCGTATTGGTACAATTTGAACTCATATCGTCGAAACACAGTCGCCACAGTCAATGCGAGCTCCATCTCTGCCACATTGCGACCAACACAAGCTCGAGGCCCGTACGAGAATGGAATAAAAGCATTCTTCTGTCGATCTGTCAAGTTCTCCTTCGTCCAGCGTTCAGGCTTGTATTCGTTTGCATCTGGTCCCCAGATCTCCTTGGAGTGGTGAATTGTATAAGCTGGCACAGACAGTACTGAACCAGCTGGAAAGTGGCGTCCATGAACTTCCGCGCCAGGAGCTGGCACTTCTCGTGGAAGACCCATTGAGGAAGTGGAGTGGATTCGCAGAGTCTCCTTGATGACCATGTCGAGGCTATGCCGTGTTAGCCACGCAACGATAGTTGCCCCAAAGGTTTACAAGACTTACTACTGCAGATTCTTCACATCTTCATATGATGGCACATCTTGTGTTGACGGAATTGCCTCATCAAGTTCAGCCTGCAGCTTCTTGACCACATAAGGGTGGCTCATGACATGGTACAGTATTGCAGTACTTGTATTGCTGGTGGTGTCCGATCCTGCAATCAGTTGTGTAAGTGCTTCAGCTGTGAGTTCCTCCCTGCCCAGAGGTTCACCAGCGTCATCCTTGCCCTCGATCAATCTTTGGAGCAAATCTACTCGACCATCCGAGTTGCCTTGTTCTAGTCTGGTTTTGACTCTGGCCACGGCAATACCTGCGAGGTTCTCGATGGCACGCATGCCCTTTGAGAAGAAGGGATCCGGTAGATATTTCGCAAAAGGTTTCATCTCGGGAAAACAGCCGACAGCACTAAGTATGATCAGAAGGGACTTTCTGCCAAATATTCCTCAACTACTCACGCTGAAACTTCACCCCTCCTGTTCAGCACCTCGATAGCTGGAGCATACGTCGGCTCAGCATCAGGACTCGTCCTGACCTCAGCAATGTCGGCACCCTTCTCAAGCATCCCGAACGGAGCTCCGAAAGCGAGATCTCCAATGACATCAAAGGCCAGATAGTTGAACCAGCTAAGGACATCCATCTTTGTATATTGCTCAGGATTACTTTTCGCCGCAGCCATCTCATCCCAGCGCTTGACGAACAGCTCCAGGTTAGAATGTACATATGGCTCAAATTGTGAAATGCTCTTCGGTGAGAACGTATTCGAGACAATCTTGCGCTTGCGAGTATGCTGAGCACGGTCACGCACATTGAACATGCCGCGGTGACCGCCTGTGCTGACAAACGCATCGTAGAAACTGCTCTTCAGGAAGCCGTTGCCGTGGCCGTAGACTTCCTGAATGGCATTCCTGTCTGCAATGCTGATATGATTCGGCGCAATGCGGACGACTTTCCCATAGCGAGCATGCGCTTCGTCGACGGCTAGAGACCTTTGTGCGAGCCGAGATTGATAGAGCAGCCATAGGTTGGTGAAGCGAGCTAGAAAGGGCCCCGGAATGTCATCGTAGTCGTGATTGCTACGATATGGCACTACCCAGTACAGGATAGGTAGGAGAGGCAGAAGCACCAAAAAGTATGGCGAGAAAAGAACGGACTGAAGCATGTCGCGGACCTTGTAAAGCGAATATGCAGTGTGCAGATCTGTGCAGGGATGCTGCAGTAGCGTCCAGGTCAGAAGGAAGTTTAAGAGTGTCTCGGATGTTGCCTTTGATCCAATCGACAAGTGACCTTATTCTGTCGGAGAGTAGCTACGTAGGTGGAAGCGTAAGGCAATTGGGTTACGTTTCAGGTCATCGACTACTGAGGCAAACAAAGTTCGCAGCTGGAAGTCACTTTGTAGACTTGACCGTTTGGACCAAGCAAGACTGCCGAGGGACCCCAGATTTAAATGTGCGGGGTCGGTGAGATTTGACGGAGCTGGACCCGACACGCAAAGCAAAAATGTATTGTCAGCACGCCAAGTACATCAGAGTGAGGACTCTACAGTCACAGGATACAAGTCTGTCAGAATGCTGCTGTGAAGAGTGCCGCGAGTTCGTGATGCGATGCATCGAAAAGCGATCTTCGATCAAGCTGTCTCGTTCTTCACTCAAGCAGAGAATCATGCCATGGCCATCAGCATCGCCTTGTGATAGTCTACACTAGCGAGCAGAAGCATTGGCGTCAACAAGCTCTTTAAGACCCATCAACCCAATCCACACAGCCTCTTCTGTCCGAATGGTCCTCGAACCCTGTCCTTGCACAAGATTGAGCCACGCATCGAACAGCTCACTAGCTTGACTGACCTTACCTTGTAGCTGCTTGTCGTTCTGCAGGGCAACCTCCAATCCCGCTACGCCTCCGAAGACGACAAGCAAATGTTGCCACTTTGGTATCGTCGGTGTGGCATCATCATGTGCGTCTTCTGACGTTCCTCGTATCGGTTTGAGGAGATCTGCAAGTGTGATGCCACGCTCTGAAGTCCCGATGGAGTAATCGTAACCACCCTCATAAGGACTCTCTGTGAAGACGGTGGAGAGTGATGAAGCAAGCCGTGGTGCATATCCCCAATAGTATCCTCCATCTTCTCGAGGTGTGTCGGGCGACACAGCAGTCGCCGTCATATTCTCTGACTGGTCATCGTCGTCAAATGCAAGCGTAACTCGTGTATTTGGTGGTATGGCTGTATCGAGCTTGATAGGCGTGGCGAATCCAGCATTGACATATGTCTCCTCAGTCTCCACCGGATCGTTCTGCTTTCTGCCCTTCTTCTGTCCGTAATGATCCGATGACGATCGTTGTGGCTCTAATGTCACACCCTCCCTGTATTTGCACCACTCTTCAGCTCGCAGATGATGCGGCATATCCAAGCTCGGCATGGCACCCGCTGTTCTCAGATTCGGATGATAAGGGAAGAGAGATCTCCTCAAGTATGGAGGAGTTTCGAGGTATGATAGGACGTGGTAGAAGAAGTCACTTGGGTTGGAAAAAGCAGTGTATCCGTTCTCTTCGTCCTGCGCCATCATCTGCTGTTTCCGTGGATCGTAGTGTTCGTTGCGACCACCACCGTGAGCGTGGCCATCGTCGAAGATTACAATCTCATCTACGCAGAAGACGGCGAGAGCGCGGGCTATCTGGCCGACAAGGGCTGTCTTTTGATCATGGGTTTGGCAGCTACTGTGTGTTAGTCGCCTCCCAGAATCTTAGTTGTAGGCTTGATAGAGCGTACGGACTTGGCAACTATACTACCAGGTAATGCGACGCTGATAGTGTATGGTCTTCCTGTGGTTGGCTTGAAGACTGCGGTAGGTTTTGTGGTATCTTCGGCGTTACTGGTATAGGTGTTCGTCGCAGGGGCGGTGTTGTCCCGCTTGCGCTTCTCGAGTGTTTGGTCAGCCTGATGCCACAGTGTCGAGCATCATAAAGCATACCTTTGACGCGTCTTTCGCCATCTGATGGGAGTCTGTTGTTTCGTCTGATCAGCCTCAAAAGAAATGCTTTCCCCACGAAGTGATCGACATCATGTGGATCTGTGTTTTACCGACTTTGGACTTCTCTTGGCCTCAGCTGTGTTTCAATGCACAACGTCCTCGCACATAGTCACACCTAAGTCATGTGCACGAGGTAGGAGCTTTTCTGATGTGTTTTTTTATCCTCCTGCCGAACTCGTTCAGATCCCAGCATGAGTTCGCGCAGTGCTTCCAGCAGCATAGGCGGAGAAAGTAGGGCACCTGGCACTGGGAAGCGCCTGATAGTGTGCTGTGATGGTATTGTGATACATCCTCTCTCTCGCCCTTTAGCTGTCCTGACGTTGGTTAGGAACCTGGATTGACTCGGATAGTGTGCTCCAAAATGGAAAGATTCCAGTACCAACCAATGTCACCCGCATTACTCGTGCTATCAGGTCTCAATCGTCTGATGGCATCCAGCAGATTGTGTATGACCAGACATGAATACATTCCAAGACCACTCCTGATCAAATACAGGTACTATCAAGCTGGTGTGGGCTCCATGGGCACATTGTCAAACAAGGTTGTGCAGGGAATCAGTGGCGAAGGCTTGGCCGAGCATGTTCGTACGTCTCGATCGGCAGTGTTTCTCCTTGAGATAGAGACTAATAGTCCTAGGCGAGGCATACACGTTCATTGCAAACAACTGGAATCCTGGCGATGAGATCTTCCTCATTGGCTTCTCGAGGGGTGCTTTCACTGCTAGGAGTATTGGTACGCGAGAGCCTCGATTGGATCCAGCAGTGCTCCGGCTGACGTTCTTCCGCTCAGGTGGTGTAATATGCAACATCGGGATCATGACCCGGGCTGGTCTGCCAGCATTTCAAGTCGTCTATCAGGCAAGTCGTATGCATGATCTACCATATAACGCTTCCAGCTGTTCACTAACGTTTGCAGGACTATGCGCATCGATATCGTAGACGCTATGAGAGTCCACTACCAAACGTGCCCTTTCCCAATAAACCACCGTTTCGCAACCCAAAGTACGCTCGAGAGATGGTATGACCGTTACCAATCAATTCATTGTGCTTTCAGTTTCTGATCTTTTCCAGGAAAGAAGAGGTTTGACAACCCTCGACATCAACATCAAAGCCATTGGGGTCTGGGAAACTGTTGGCTCTCTCGGTGTGCCTCGCATCGGTTGGCTAGGCGCTGCTTCTGAAAGGTTGAGCGCCGGATTAAGTGACTATTCTTTCTACGATACAATGCTGGACGACAAGATACAGAATGCCTTCCAGGCTCTGGCATTGGATGAGAAACGTGCTTCGTTCCAGCCATGTGTTTGGGAGAAACGAGATGACGGCGAAACGAACCTTGTCCAGGTCTGGTTCCCTGGGGTATGTTTCCGCACTTCCTTTGATTTCTTATGCAAGCAATGGCTGAGTATAAATATTTAGGTCCACACAAATGTTGGCGGTGGTGCGTAACCAATAATGGCTTGTAGCGATCGGTCAAGTCATGCTAACTCAGTGCTAAAGGCTACAACGATTCGGAGCTTGCGAATATCACACTGACCTGGATGATGAGCATGCTAGAGCCGCTCATTTCCATGGACAAAGACTACATCCTTGTTCAGGACAGAGTCAATATTGAGTATTACAAGTCAAAGCGCGAAAAAGTTCGTCCATGGTCATACGGTGAGCTGGGTCCTGCAATCATCTTGCATTCTTGAGCTGACAGTGGACAGGGAAGATCTATAATTCAGAGGGATCATACTTCCGGCTTGGAGGAGCTATAACCAGGACACCTGGTGATTACTGCCGTATCAATCCCGCCACTGGTCAAGCTACCGATGAGCCGCTGCTCAATACCAATGAGTACATCCACGCATCTGCCAGGTCACGATACGTCCTCGGAGGCCCAGGTTATGGCGACAAAGGCAAATATATCTCCAAAGCAATGGACGAGTATCGTGTTCGATATGAAAATGTCGGCCTCGCAACACCTTGGTTCTGGCAGCTGAACGGGGATGACCCACTTATCTTGCCCGAAGCACCATTGCGACCTATCGAGCGCAAGCTGCTTCGAGGAAGTCCTGATGTGGCTCAATATGTCACAAATCCACCTGGTCGACAGCGGTCAAGAGAACGTTGACCATGTCGATACCTACACGGGACACAAGTCCGAGAAGACCACGGAGAGGTTGCCGTACTGATGCTGGTCAGACATATGTTCTTTGCGTTCAGATGCCGTTGACCGTCGGCGCAGAGCCATCTTGATCCTCTGGCGCCACCACCCAATCCTGGATGCCACCTTTATAGTCGGCAATCCTGCCATCACGGATCTTGACGATGACCACTCTTACAGCTTCACCTTCTATGAAATGACCCCTTCCTCCATCGCCAGTAGTTCCATGGGGCGATGTGCTGAAAAGCTCTTCTGGATGTTCTGATCGAAAGGTGTTGTTGTCCAGATGCATTTGTTTGCACCACTTCTCTTCTTCACTGCCAGTCTCCAGTATACGGGTGTCGCCATTGATGGTGGCACTAATACGCGACATTGCGCTGGTATTCATGCTCAGCAACAGACTTGCTAGGCTTGATCTTGCAGCTTCTGGAGGAGGACTTCCCGCCCGATCAGGGTCAGGATTGTGGGTTGGTGGACGATGGGAAACCCAGTCGTGGACGAGGAGCGAGACTCGCGGATTCGCAATGAGGTTGTCGGTCTTCTTCGATTCAGGGTTGGTGGTCATGATGATGACGGGAGACGATGTGAAGGGTGTCGAGGGCAAGTAGGTGTAGTTCATCAGCGAGATATGCGGAATCTGATCATGGCACGTCGCCAAGTGGAGCTGAGACCTGTCAGCCATTGAGCCATACCTATACTGAGCAAAGATACTACGTACAAATCTAGCGTTCTTCAGACATATGACCACTTCTGGTGGAAGTTGTGCCGAAACATGAGGCCGAGTGTTGTTGGACGCCTCCCAATTCAGCTGGGATGTGCTGCCGGACATAATATGAGCTCGTCGGTCGTGTGTTACTGTGCAAGCAAGAAGTTTAAGGCAACTTTGGAACAATAAGACCAATAAGAAGCAAGAAGTTGAGACCGAGAGATTTATGATGCTGCCGTTGTCTACCGAGTTCCTCTGTCCGGGGCAGCTTGAAACACGGGGCACTTCGATCTTCCTGCACGAGACCACTGCAGGTACATCAAACTTCGTACCTCATCCTCATCCTAGGCTACCGCTCGACCGATCGACTTCACCAGCCTCCTGGTACCTCCACGATACCTCAGCTTTGTACCACTTCACGTGCCACATACACACTGCAAGCCAGCTTTCCCCGCACTTGTCAACAGTGACAACGCATTGCTTAAAGCACATCTCGCCAGCAACGAAGCTTGCAACCTAGAACGCTACCCTTTCGGAGACAGATTAGTCACACAGACGACCTCGAACTTTCTCCACACTCAAGATCGCCAAAATGCCTCGAACAATCGCCAATCAGCTTCTTAGGCGCCTCGCTACGAGCAAGTCTACGACCACACCGACCAATGCACGACAATTCAGCAATTCGCTAGCCACGTCGAGCGCCAGAACCACGACCATATCCCAGATCGATGGCTCGAAATCGCAGGCTGCCGCCTTCCAAGCCAAGCAGAAAGAGTTCCGGGAACAGCTCAATCAATCGAAGCAAAAGGCGGACAGTCAGTCATCATCTACTACTGCTTCCGCTGCATCTGTTTCTTCTGCTTCTGCCGCTGCTTCACACGTTGCGTCCAATTTGGGCAGCGTATCAGAGTCTAACGATGTGTCTGACGCAGGAGAAGCTAGATCAGCGTCTTCGTCGCAGAGAAAGACAAACGAGGAACGAGGCGTAAAGGGCGCGCTGAACAGCATCATATACGGTACCAAGGAGGGGAGAGAGATGGAGGCCGACATGGAGCGGTCGTTTTCGCAGGCTTTGGCAAGAGGAAAGTATGTGCACTCGATTGTATTTCACGAGGTCAAGCCGGAAAAAGTAGATGAATACGTTAAACTTGTTGGAGACTGGTATCCGAAGGTGGCAGCTGATCCTGACAATCACGTTCACTTGGTCGGCAGCTGGAGAATAGAGGTTGGGGACTGTGACACATTTGGTATGGATCAGCCTGCACTACTGGATCGCTCTGAACCAATGCTGACTTCTGGCAACAGTGCACATCTGGGAGTATGAGAAGTATAAGTATGACGGGGTCCCTGGTCTATCATTTTCGAATGCATACTAATGTTACCAGGGGTTACCACAAATCACTCAACACGATACAGTCTACTGCCGGCTTTGAGGAATTCGACCACAAGTTGAAGCCACTTATCAAGTCAAAGAAGACATCATTAATGCAAGAGTTCTCATTCTGGCCGACTACGCCGCCTCGAAAGCTCGGCGGTGTTTTCGAGCTGCGTTCATACCAGCTACACCCCGGCAAGCTCCTGGAGTGGGAGCAACAATGGCGCAAAGGCTTGGAAGCACGACGCGACGTGATGGAAGGAGTTGGAGCATGGTTTGTTCAGGTTGGTGACCTCAACACAGTGCACTTCCTTTGGCAGTTTGCGGACTTGGAGGAGCGGAAGAAGAACAGGGAGAAGAGCTGGGAGAAGGAGGGCTGGGCGGATACGGTGCATAAGACGGTGCCTCTTATCCAGAACATGAAGTCAAGCGTCATGGTGCCGTTGCCTTGGTCACCAGTGGCTTGAAGAGTAGAAGACGTGGACATTGGACAGCGCAGTCCAAGTCGTGTTAAATAGCATACAGTAATGCGTCATTAACACATGCCGTCGCGCTGCCAACTCCAGCTCTTTTTTCCAATGTTGTCAGTAATGCTAGCATCTCTCACGCTATTTAATCACCTTATCCTCGATCTCGAAGTCCTCTCAGTGATACCAGAAGCTTTGCGACGCGTCCACGTCCTGTCTCTCCCGCGATAATCCCCTCCCAGAGCACCTTGCGATGGTGTACATACGGCAGGAACAGCTTCCAAAGCTGAAGGAATACAAGTACTCTGGCGTCGACAAGTCGCTTGTTTCGCGTTATATCATGAAGCCATTCTATACAAACTATGTCATCGATCTCTTCCCAATGTCCATGGCGTGAGTGCACTTTGTCTGCCAGTTTCGAAGCCAGGAGCGAGCTGACATGTCTTTGTCGTGATAGTCCTAATGCTGTAAGCCATCCACCCACGATACATCGCTGTCGCGCACCTTTCTCGCAGCTCCTTCACCTATGCGCCCAGCAGCCTGTATTGCTCGGTGTTCCGCCTCGGTTACAGTGCTCATGCGCCAATCTAGATCACACTCACCGGCTTCGGCTTCATCATTATAAATTTCCTCACACTGCTATGGTACAACCCGACGCTTGATCAAGAATGTCCAAGATGGGTGTACGCGAGCTGGGCTGTCGGCCTGTTCCTGTACCAGACGTTCGATGCAGTCGATGGGTCACAAGCGTAAGTAAATTTCCGGACACGACAACAAACGTACGCGGTTCGGAAGCGAGTATGCTGATATCAAAATTAGACGACGGACGGGGCAGAGTGGACCACTCGGAGAGCTGTTTGATCACGGTCAGTTCTATCGCAATCGCGGAAAGATACTGTGAATGCTAAAGTTATGCGAAGGTGTCGACGCAGTGAACACATCCCTCGAGACTGTCATCTTCTCCGCAGCCTTGAACCTAGGTCAAGGCTGGCGAACCCTGCTCATCCTCTTCGCATGTACGCATCCAACCCCTTCACCCACGATGACCAACATACCTGACCACCCCAGCTCTCCTCACCTTCTACGTCCAAACCTGGGACGAATACCACACCAAGACACTCACTCTTGGCATCATCTCTGGCCCAGTTGAGGGCATCCTCACCATTATCGTTGTGTTCCTCTTCACCGCGCTGAAAGGACCAAACTTTTGGCATCGCTCTGTCCTCGAGTGCTTTGGCGTTGCCAGGGGGAGTTGGAGCTCAGGACTTGGCGCCGCATTTTATGATCTGGCGTGGACGGATTGGTATATGATCTATGGCGGTCTTGTCCTCTTTTTCTGCACATATACCAGGTACGTGCCAATCTACTTCCTTCAGATCCGTCCATCGACCTCCATCTCCCTCTCTGATGACTAACACCTCATCAGCATCCTCAACGTCCTCTCCGCACGCACCCTCCGCGCCGAGCCCACCACCATCCCCCTGTTCGGCCTCCTCCCCTTCGCCTTCACCTGGACCCTCATCCCCATCTACCTCCTCCTGCACCCCACCATCCTCCATACCCACCTCATCCCCTTCGTCTTCTACGCCGGTCTCACCAACGCCTACGCCGTTGGACAGATCATCATCGGCCATCTAACCAAGTCGTCCTTTCCCATGCACAACATCCTTAACCTCCCACTCATCGTTGCGATTGTGGACGGGCTGGGGACGAGGTCGGGGCTGTGGTCGGGATGGCTGCAGGGTGAGTATGAGGTTAGCTATTTGTTTGCGTGTTTGGGGCTGGCGGTGGGGGTGTATGGGAGCTTTGTGGTGGAGGTTATAATTGCGATATGCGATTATCTTGACATATGGCACGTTGTTTCTGAGCTCGGAAGAATGGCGAGGTTGGCTAACTTGCAAGCAGGTGTCTCACGATCAAGCATCCACTTCCGGCCAAGAAGGCAACGTAGAGCCAGGCATGTGGAGTCGATGCAACTGGCTATGCGGGCTCATTGGTCATATGCCACGTACAAGCGGGATCGTCGCATGTACGGCAGCAACTGTAACAACAGAAGATGGTAGAAGTATCTAGAGTCAGGAATCGAGGTAGAAGCAAGCATCTGGCTGCTTTTGATAATTGGCATCTATGCTTTGTAGCCGCTATCGGCTATCGAGATGGTAAGGTATAAGTAATATGACATCCGAAAACCTTGTCATCGTAAATGCCTTAATCATATCACATCATGCTCCAACACAAATTTCTCTGCACCGGCAACAGAAGCAGCGCTCCTCCTCGCAGCAGCATTATTAGCAGCCTGAGCAGCAGCGGCTCCTTCAGCCACCACATGCGTAACAAACGCATTGATATCAGTTTTCGCCAGTGGATCCTTCTCGAAAATCGATCTCATCGCCACAATTACTTCCTTACTTAGCGATTGCGACTGCGACCGTATGATCCTCTGTGCCACGGGGCAGACGAAGAATGGTATTCCGAGTGTTTCCTTGGCGGGACTGTCAACGATGATCGGGCCGTCAGCTGGGTTCGCAAGTGCCACGGTTTCGCCAGCAGGGACAGTGTCGCCGGCTCTTAATCTGCTGCTATCTTTTCCGCGCCCATGGTAGCATCTTCTCTAGCAGAAGTAATCTTGTCCTTTTTCGCGAACTCCTTCAAGAACACCCCCATATCCTTCCTCGTCGCCGGGTCCTTGTCGAAGATCGCTCTCATCTTAACAAGCGATTCTCGCGGGAAGCTTTCCTGTATACTCAGATATCTCGATGCGATCGAGCAGTTGTGATGTTCGCCGAGGATTTCGCGTGCTGCGACTTGGAGTGCAGCCGTGCCTGTAACGATCGAGCGCTTGAGAGCACGCGGCCTCACAGCCTTGTATGGAGCATTCGCTATGGCGGTCGCGTCGAGTACCTCCGGGTCTGCTGCAGCCGCTGTCTTGGTGGTGGGGACGTCTCGCACTTCCTGGACAGGTTCTGTGGCCGCCGGTTCTAGATGCGCTAGGAACACCTCCATATCTTTCATCGCTGGGGGATCCTTTTCGAAAATCGACCTCATCAGGACAATTGACTCCTTCGATAAGCTTTGTGAGCTTATAATCCTGTCTACCACCGGGCTGACGTAAAGATTCCCGAGAATCTCGCGTGCGAGCTTCAGCGTGGTGACTGAGCCGGCGCACGCGCCCGGATTCGCAATCGCTGCGTGCGTTTTCGTTGCCAGTGTGGCAAGTGCCTTGATGTCTGCACCCACCAGCGCTTCATCCCCTGCTTTCTCGGCGTTGGACAAGTCTTGCACAGCCGGGGTATTGTTCGTACCCTCCGCTTGCAGATGCCTGAAGAAAGCCGGGATATTGTCCATCGTCATCGGGTCCTTCTCGAAGATCGATTTCATGATGACGAACGATTCCTTCGGCACATTTTGCGCACCAGTAACCCTTTTCGCGACCGTGCAGTTCAAAAGGCGGTCTGCTAGGACTTGTCGAGCAAGATTGATGGTAGCACCCGAAATGTCGGGCGCGATCGAAGCATTCACAAATACCGCAAGCAGTAGAGCGCGTGCCTCGACTTGCTTTTGTTCTGCAGCCTTCGCAGCACGCGCGTCTTGTACGGCCACGGCCTTTTGTGCATCTCCTGCTTCCCATCTCTTCACAAATACTGCCATATGAGTCCTCGCAGACGGGCCTGATGTCTCGAAGATCTTCCTCATGATCTTAAGCGCTTCCTTCGACACAGTCTGCGAATTGATGATCGCCTTTGTCACAGGAATCGGACAGAAATTCAGGCCAAGAATCTCTGAATACTCTGTAAACTTGACACGAGTGCCCTGGTCTGCAGTTGGGATCATGCCTGGTGGAGGCGCTTGTGTTTCAGCAGGTATCCTCCTCGCTTTGGCGGGCTGTTCAGCTGGTTCTGCTGCAACGTCAGCATTGCGCACGTCTCGCACGTCCTGGGCTACTTCCTGGACTTGGGGTGTAGGCGCGGCGTCGGAAATGAGGAGCTCGAGACTGCTTGCATTGGCGGAGCTGTCCCGAGATAGCTCCTGGTAGTCGCCGTCCGACCCATCTTCAGCGTCAGGTGCATCGTGCATGACTTCGTCTTCTTCTTCTTCTTCTTCTTCTTCTTCATCAGACAATACCGAAGGCTCAGCAGAGGCAGTCGCAGGGGCAGGGGCAGGGGCACTACTGGCTTCAGCTACCGGCAATGTGGTACTGGCCGTGGCAGCTGGTGAGTCAATGGCTGTATTGGATGTCATTGCTGATGCGGCCGGGGCTGTTCCAATCTCAGCCCGGACTGCCATCCGAGCGAATGGGTTCTCGCTTAGTGTAGCGACAGGACTATTAGTACGAAATAGCTGCGATGCAAAGTCAACCGAACGAGCTGCCTCGGACAGCCCTTGCGGAAACATCTTGCGCATGACATCAGAATGGGCATTGGCATGCTCGGAAGCGTTGGATATTGCTGCTGGCTGATCAGGCTTGCGAGTTGTTCCAGAGGGTGAACCTGGGCCAGCGCGCTTCTCCCTAGTGGCTAGTGCATCATCAAAATTACTGTGTGTACTATAGTCATCATCGTCGAGCACCACGAGCTGTGGCGAACCTTCGGGCGCTGACTTCCCACTAACTGTTCTTGCGCGACGAAGGTCCGAGACAGATTCCAAACTTAGCTCCTTTGCTTCTTCCTGCTTACGAATCATGGTTCTTCTCAAGTTCTCAGCACTCGTCATGGAGCGGCGATCTGGTTTGCCGTCCTTGCGAATAAGAACGCCCTCGTCGTTGCGTATAGGTCTTGTGCGGCCTTTTCGGCCATCAGGTGACATGTATGCATTCAATGCACCCCCACCGCGCCGAACTACCTGGCCTCGATCATCAACATAGTCAGCAGCGAAAGACGGAGAAACGTCGTTGAAAGGATTTCCAGCGAGTTGGGTCCATTGAGGCTGCGGTGTCTGCGAAGCTGAGAGGGAGAAATCTGGAACGGGGTTTTTGCGAGGACGGCCTCGGGGTCGCTTGCCCTGTTCGAAATCATGAGCTAGAGCTTGGCTCGACATCTGCGACGCAGCTAAAGGTCCTGATCGAGGTGGGAAGTATGGACTTGACGCTATTGTGTCATCTTGCTTCTGACGTTTAGCATTTGGTTCCGGGTCCATGCTCTCCGGTAAAGCCCTTTTGAGGCTGTTTCCTGATTGCCATGCTATTGGACTAGCTGATAATGACGTCTGGGCATTGCTTACTGGAACCACCATGCCAGCGAGGGTAGCCATCAACGGCTGAGGTGTCGAAAGTGAGGGTCCTTGTTGGTTCAGACCTTCAGCAGGGGAACCTTGACTTGTCGAACCTGACCCATTCTCCAGACGTTTGATTTTCCGTTGAAGCACGTCGACTTGCATCTTGAGACTGTCAATCCCAGCTACCTTTGTCATGACATTGCTCAGATTGTCCATAAGCAGTTCCACTGGGGTGTCCTCGCTGACAGATTGTGTCAATGGCAATCTACTGCCTTCTCGTCTCAGCGATGCCACTTGATCAGCAAGATTGGTCACAACTGAGTTCAGATTGTGCATTGCAATCTGAACCTGCGTTATATCTTGGCGTTGCTTTTTCAATGAGTCCTGATCAGCCGCGTCAAACGCATCCGGCGGTGGCATGACTTGCGGCAGAAATTGTGAGTTCTGTGGAGCAGGGCCTGCTGCTGGCAATGCGAACTGTTGAATGTTCGCATCCACGCTCGCCGAGACAGGAGGCTTAGGCATTGATGTCCTATGCAGCTGTGATGGGCTCTGTGCTGGTATGCCTGACGTGGTGGAACTGGCAACTGCGGGAGAAATGGAACTTGCAACGAATGATTTAGGCCTCTTACCTCCACCGAGTGCCTGAATACGTCTACCAAACGATGGTGGTGAGAGTTCTCTTTGCGTACTCTCAAGCCACTGAGCATGAGCATCGCGCCATGTCATGGCACCATTGTTCGTGGCCTCAACTGCAGCTTTGTCGGCGGCAGTAAACACCCGATCCTTTAGCACCTCGGCCGGACGTGACGCAGCACTGTTGAGTACAGCTTGTGGAGTGACTATTGGCTGTGGCTTGACGTAACCGTCCCTCATGATATGCTCGTCACCTTCGATTGGCTGCACGACTGAGCCGTTTAGCTGTGCCCGCAGTATCACTTTGTCAAATTGTAGGAATTCGCGGTATCTGTCCTGAATCAGTCATTATCTTCTGCTATGAGGGCACTTCTACATGGCTATTCTCGAAGCTCGCACCAGGGGTATGGGCATGTCCAGCAGAGGCTTCAAACATACCGATATTGAGCTTTCTTGTCAGGCGCCAAGACACAGTAGAAGCCCAATTTGATGTTGCAGCTTGCTCGACCACAGAAGATTGTTTGCAATACACTGTGTAACAGATAACGTCAGCGTTAGTCTCAGGTACGTGCAATACAGAAATGATCATTTTCCACGGGACAGCCTTACCATCCTTCCAGAGCAGTGCCATTGTTGGCTGCAAGCTGACTTCCAAGGATCACCTTTGTCTGGTCGAGCTTTGGTGAAGCAATTGGCATGTAACGCGAGCCAGTCACTTTCGCAAATGCATTGGTAATTGAGCCGAGACTCCAAGGCTCGCCGCCTTTATCACTATAAGGGCCACAACTCGCGCAAAAAGTGTCCACGGTGAATGACTTGATTTTGACTGGATCGTATTGCTCGAGCACATCACCTGCCGTGATCGTGGCATTCATGACTACTGAACGTTCACGACTACCAAGCAGTCAAAGACCGCCGCAACCTCTGCTCAGTTTGTGAAGCTGGACGTGAGAACGACAAGATGAAGATCACTGAACTGTATGCATGTGTACTTTACATTCGACGTATTGAACAAAAAGCGTCATGTATGTATGGTAAGAAGAGCAAACAACTCGGATTTTGTGTATAAGCATTATTGGAGAAAGCGTAACAAATAGTGGGAAATTAGGCGCGGAAGAGCAAAGGAATAGGAGACCCTGGTTGTCTCACGTGCTGGTTATCTCTTATCGGCCAACATTGGATCCATTGCACGAGTGGAGGAGGACAAGGTGAAGCAGAGTCGAGGTGAATTGACGCCGACATGCAATCGAGGCTGGCGAATATTGTCTAACTCATGAATGCAGAGCTTTGTTCTACCGATACGTTGAAGCATGGCATCACAACGTAATGTAGAGAAAGCGTAGGAATTGACCGCCAGGTAGTGGTACTTGGTAATGTGGTCATGATAATTTTAGAAGGAAGCTTTCATACTGTGGGAATCAAAGGAAGCCAAGACTGGAGCGCGATCCCGGACTTCGTGATGAGGCCCCTCCTACTACTCCTTCTCCTGGCAGAAAAGCTTGAGGGAATGTAATGGCGAATTGCGACTGTACTTTGTGGAAACTGTATACGCAGAACTTGGGAAAGCTTTGATCACTTTCCCCGTTCCGCCAAAAGATAATCGTTCCCCAAACAAAGCATATCCTGACAAGAGTGCCTTTCGCCGTACGAGTACAAGAAGACTTGCCTTCCCATCTTGCAAGCTCATCCTACAGCACTCTTCGCGCATACTCGTACTTGTCTTGGTGCCGATCTGGCCTCCACCCATATCATGACGAGCTCACCGGTAGAGGATCCGTCCCATCCTACCTTTTCCTTCGAGGAGTCCCAAACACTCTTCGTCTTCACTTCTCTGACTGCTGGGTCATCCCACGTTATCACAGCCACATCTCGACTTGAAACTATTCTCAAAGCAAACCGTATACCATTCCGTGCCATCGACACCGCCACCAATGAGAAGGCAAGACGCATATGGGGAAGACGCGCTGGCAAGAGAAAGTTACCAGGTCTTGTGCGAGAGGGTTGGATCCTTGCGGACTATGAAGAGGTTGAGGAGTGGAATGAGTATGGCGAGCTGAAGGAACAGCTGGCGAATGCTAGTGGCGATGGCGCTGCTATCGACTCTTCTTCTACCACTGGCGTCTCAACACCGATCACGAAACAGCCCACTTCGCAAGGTCTACCTACTCAAGCCATAAAGGATATCCCAGCAACATCCGGTGGTGGCATCACGATATCTCTGCCAGTCCGTGATCAAAACACGAAACCTGCCGCGAGTGAACAGTTGACCGCAAGCAAGCCAAGCACAATTCGTCTGAATACTACGTCGCCCACACCATCCCGAGACATGAGTGACATTACCAGTCCATCAGAAACATCTACAAAGCACAACACAAACTGGAATACTGCGCTCCCGCCAATTCGCATGCCATCGAATAGCAATATGCCTACCACTCCAAAGCCGACTGATTTCACGAAGTCTCCGAACGTGCCTGACCCTCCATCAGCATCAGCTAATGCAGACAAGGACAATGTCTTGCTCGGCGGTGTGCCAACCGACTCCGCAGGACCTGCAAGTAAGAGTGGACTCGATGCCGTGACCTCCAACCCAGAGTCTTCAGATGCTACCGTCGCAGCCGAACAAAATATGGCTTCCAAGATCGCCACTGCACGGGGAAGGACACAGGACAGAAACGAGAAGGAGTCGAACGTGGACGGCGGGGACAACCTTGGAATCAGTGAGAGAATAGACAGCTTTGACAAGGGTGCTCCAGGCGCAAAGGTGAAGTGGACAGAAGATCAGCTGAAGGGTGATGCTAAGGACGGCGAGGCAGCTGAGACCAGCGTCGGCGATTAGAGGCCTGAAGGGCTACAGGCAGGGACTGCTTCAAGATGCGCGGCTTGTTTCAGGTAGCTAGACACTTTTTCCAATGATACCTTGACTGCCTCGATGATTTGTCACATCTCGGGCCGACACAGTAGCTCTTCCTCATCCGTCCTTCAGATGTTCCGTGGTCATTCACTTCAAAGCCTTGCATGTTTGCTTTCCCATGACACTTCTTGAGCAAATAGCTCCAAAGATAAGGGAAGCATCTCCATGCGTTACACGTGCTCGTGATAGGCAGGCAGCAGCTGTGACGGCGGTTCTGTCCGATTTCCGCCAGTAAATATGGAAGAAGTCAATATTGGAGAGCTCGTTGCGCAACTGAACTCTCCTGACGATGCGTTGCGGAAGAAGGCTGCGTTCAGGTTGCAAAGCAGCACAGGGGATCTGGCATTCGTCGACCAGCTAGAACGCGAAGGTGGTCTTACAGCTTTGAGATCTCTTGCGCTGAATGCTACTGGAAACACTCTTGCATACAGCTTGGCTTCGTTTTCCAAGCTGTTAGATCTGGACCAAGGCTTCGAGTATGTTGATCGGAGATTGATCGAACGAGTAAGTCCTACCGTGATAAAATTCCGACAATGTTGGGTTCCGCAAACTGATCTATCTAGTGACAGCTCGTCGAACTTGTCGTCTCAAACCCCCTTCTCAACATTTTGAGAGGCGCAGTCTCAATACTGGCCGCAATCGTTGCAAAGCCCTACGATGCTCTTGGACCATCCTCGGTCGCTTTGACCGGTGACAATATGTCAGATACTGTTCTGGGCTTCCGGGCATTGAAGCCAGTCCTTTCGTATCAACCTACTTTCCTCGAGATGCTTGTGAGTCGCCTTTCATCGGCTGATCACGCTCTATGCGCAAACTCCCTACAACTCATCAACTCTCTGATGCGCGATGCTATCACGAATAGCTCTAACACTGCAACCCGCGAACAACACGATGCAGAGTGGCCCGCCTTCATCAAGCGTTTACAGGATCTTGGTGTGATCAAAGCAGTCTACAATCTCATGCAGAACAACAATGTCCAGGATCTAGCACATCCTCTTTACGATTTCCAGGCATTGACCAAAATTATGCTACGCAAATGGAGAAGCATTCCATTCAACGTCGACACCAAAGATCACAGACGCGGGCTCAAAGCTGTTCATCTTGCCAGTCTTTCTGAAGCGGAACGTAACGAGAGGATCAAGCAGCAGGCAAATTTAGGCGACTCCCGACAAAAGACACCCAAGGACAACGAGCGATGGCGCAAACTTGGCTTCGAGACTGAATACCCAGGGAAAGAGATGGAGGCCTTTGACGTTGGGTTCCTGGGCTTGATGGATCTGATGGACTTTGCTCGTCAAAGCCCTGATCCTTTCTACTTTCACAAACTCCTTTTAGAAAAGTCGTTCAAGCCGCAGCAGTCACGCTGCCCACTTGCAAAAGCCAGTCTAGCAGTGACCGCGATACTTTACGACCACTTTGAGGTAGATGCCGTGGCTGCCGGAAGCAATGACAGCGGCGATCTGTTTGACCAACAACGCTATGCTGCACTCGAATCTAGATCGAATCTCGAGGCTGTTTTCAAGCCACTCTTACTACAATGGAGTCGCTTGCACACTTCGTCGGTGTTGGCATTTATACGGCTGTGGGGAAAATCGGGCGCTGAATCACAGGACTTCTTCAAGATCGAGGAGCTGGTCAGGATCCTGGTGGAGCATGTTGTTGGACTAGCAGGAAGACAAGACGACGTATTAGATATTGAGCTGAGGATGAAAGAGTATGAGCTGAGCGAATTAAGATCACTACAAATGGAGCTCCTCGAGCTGACACATGAGGACACTTGGAGCATGCATCTGAGGTGAGTCCGGATTGGTTTGTCGCAAGGCTCCGCACATCATACTGACATTGTCTTCCAGACAAATCAAGGACGAACTCGAAAACGAAGCCACGCAATTCATGCGTGAACAACGCATCCGCTGTCTTCTTGCCGGGGCTTGGTGTTACAATCACAGCACAAACGAAAACCCGCACCACGACGAAAATCGCGACCACCGCCAGCGTACGTCGAATCCGACATCAGACAATGCATCAGTGTCTGCGCGGTCCTCCCAAGACAAAATCCAGTCATCAGCATGGCTATACGTGGTCCTTTCACACAACCGACGACAACTTCACTACGGCACTTTCCCAACCCAACTAAGCACACCGCCAATACTTGAAGCTCTTCCGCACAAACTCGATCTCGGCAAAGTCAGTAAGATCGAGCATAGCAGCGACGATTCTGTCGAAGGCGCCACCCTTACCATCACTCTCATTGGCTTCGCGTCCCCCTCTACCTCATCACCGCCGACTTCTCCCCAGAAAGCACGGCAGAGTGAAGGCGCAGACACCGTCCCACCATCTGCCACGGCACCCACCACACTGCTTATACTGCACATGCCCACCCCCGCCTTCCACTCCGAATGGCTCTACGGCCTGCAAGTCCTCAGCCTCTCCGCCTCCGCATCCACCACGAACAGCGACAACACGCACGCGCCCTACACAGCAACGCAGAGACATCCGCAAAACCACTCCCACACTCACACTCAACCTCCGCCCACACCCCAACATCCCGACGGCTTCCCAGGTCGCCGGCCCTCCGCCACAGCCTCCCTCCGTCGCCGTCGCGCAAAACAAGATTCCACCTCCGGAGCGCAAGGTCAGGGCAAAGCCCGCACGCGCACCGACCTCTCCGAGCCAGACGAGCCTCAAACACAAGCTCTCGTGGACACGCTGGTGCGGTATGGAGTGAAATTGCGCATGCTCAATGTCAGATGGGACTATGAGGGCATTATGAATGTGCAGGGACAGGGACAGGGACAGGGACAGGGACAGGGACAGGG
>Ga0058698_10000053_pt1 | contig 67230 bp, 69 predicted proteins | sample AgamicAsSfe_FD_67288 | JGI IMG/M metagenome (GOLD analysis project Ga0058698, IMG submission 67288) | Agave microbial communities from Guanajuato, Mexico - As.Sf.e | ecosystem: Host-associated > Plants > Phyllosphere > Phylloplane/Leaf | place: Guanajuato, Mexico | collected 2012-05-30
CAGCCCCAGCTACACCTCCCGAGACTGCTCAGAAGAATACTACAGGGTCGTCAAAAACTTCTGCATGGGCGTTCTGGTATAGGGGCAAACCGGGAGAAGAAAAGAAGCCGGGCGAGGCTGGGCCACAGAAGCATGTGGGCGAGGTGGCAGTGTTCGATACTCCTTCGCAATCGAACCCTGAAGCGGCGCAATTCAACGAGCAGGAACAGCCCAAGTCAGATGCGGAGACACCCAAGGAACCACAACAGCCACCGAAGGACGAACCAGTTCCGAAGAAATCCTTTGCCTCGTTACGGGGACGACCAAAGCCCAAGACTCCTGCCAAAGACACGCCAGCCGACACCCCTACGTCGAGTAAGACTGCCACACCGACGAGAGCCTCACCAGTGCTCGAGCCGACGAAGCCTGAAACAGCATCTACTGCTAAACAAGCATCGAAGCAGTTGGCCAAGGCCAAGCAAGGTCCGCCAAACCTCTTGCTACCGGAGTTTAGAACTACCTACCAAATGGTCCAGCAACCGAACTTCTGGAAGCAAATCCGTCAATACTTTCTTGGAGGCGAACCTGCGGCTCCTCACCTGCACATCAACCCAGCACCACCGAGGATCAAAAAGGCCGTAGCGATTGGTGTACATGGCTTCTTTCCTGCGCCCATTATACAAAAGGTGCTAGGGCAGCCGACAGGCACATCAATACGCTTTGCAAATGCCGCAGCCGCAGCAATCAAGGACTGGTCTGAAGCGCGAGGGTACAGTCCAGAGATCGAGCAGATAGCGTTAGAAGGCGAGGGATTCATTGCTGAGCGGGTCAACTCCCTATGGAAGCTCTTGCTCAACTGGATTGACCATCTCAAGCAAGCTGACTTCATCTTGGTCGCTTGCCACTCGCAGGGTGTACCAGTAGCTATGATGTTGGTTGCGAAGCTCATACAGTTTGGCTGTGTCAACGCGACGAGGATCGGAGTATGCGCTATGGCTGGCGTAAACATGGGTCCGTTCATTGAGTACAAGACAAAGTACTTCGGTCCTACAGCTGCTGAATTGTTCGAGTTCTCGAATCCCAAAAGTCTGGTCAGCCAGATGTATCTTGCCGCTCTAGACGAAGTCCTCCGGTTCGGTGTACGGATATTGTACGTCGGTAGCATCGACGACCAGCTTGTCTCTCTTGAGGTGAGCCTATTTCTTTTCTATTCTAGCTCTGCGGTTTGCTAACTTACGCCAGTCGTCAACCTTCTCAACGCTTTCGCACCCTTACATCTACCGAGCCGTCTTCGTTGATGGTCGCATTCATGCACCAGACTTTCTCACCCATCTCGTTGGCTTCGCATTGAAACTGCGCAACCTAGGCCTTCCTGATCACGGTCTGATCCGCGAACTGTCGCCCGCCTTAGCAGGCTCCTTATATGGCGGTGAAGGTCACTCTCGTGTCTACGAAGACCCTGCCATCTACTCCCTTGCTGTACAGCATGCTCTCGAAACAACGTCTCTCCCTATACCAACGACTAAAGAGCGACCAAGCACGGCCGGCAGTTTCCAGGGCATCAACATCCCCGTCGTTGGTGAGAAGCTCGCGAATAACAATAAAAAAGAAGACTTGTACAAGCTTCGTGTGAAGGACTATGAGCCCTCTGCTACCACGACAAACCCGAATCCTTTCTTCCTGCCATGGGCAATGAGAGGTTTACTAGAAGAGGATTTTGTCAAGAAGGAACTTGGAGACGAGGTCGAGAAATTACTCGGTATGTTCGAGGCATGGAAGCCGACCGGAAAACAGCTCAAAGACGTCAAGTTCAGACTCGAGGGTGTAAGGAGTAAGCTATGATAACTGGATGTATCAGCGCATCGTGTAATTGTATGATTATAGGGGCGTTCTTCTTTTTGGCATGGTTAGGCGTTTGGGAGGCGCTATATTTCTAGCCGGAAGATACCATGCATCGAGAGTAGAACACATAGCGCATTGTCTTGATTGGATCGATTTGTAAATGTACATATCATGTGACCGAGGCCTCCATTCTCTGCTCGTAGACGCATAGTGATCCTTATAGTAGTGCTCGGCAACTAGTACATTAATCCAATCCGCCCGTAAAATGCACATATTTGTACATGAAGATGTTCATCTCTTACCACTTAGACGCTTTTAATGCTTAATGTTTAGTTGTCGTCGTAGAAGATCTCCTTGTACCGATGCGTAGCATCTACTACGGCATTTGCTGCGTTGAAGTCTACGTTGCATTAGCGTGATGCTCGCTTTTCCTCTCAAAGGAGTATTTCCTCCACTAAGTAGAGAAGGAGACGAAAACACGCATGTCGCCTTCAGAAACTGACAGGGTTTGAGGCTGGTATGTGACAGTTACCGATTTTGTGCGCAAGGCACGGCACGGGTATAAGAGGGAGGTTGGTGAAGAGCACGTACCGATATTTGTGCCAAAATCGGTTACAGCTTGTACCTTGACTTGCAGATTCTGATCTACCTTGCCGATAATCTCTACTGCATGACCGACGGCGAGATGTGAGTCCTGGTTCATCTTAGTCAGCTCATACTCCTGATCAAGTTCCTATACTCTTTTCCTCAAGTGCTTGAACGACATGTAAACGCAGACGAAAATGCTTACCCTGTTCAGAACAACGTCAACATTACCTCCTGCATCAATAACTGCTGTCTCACCACGCAGCTGCGTGACCTTTCCCAATATGCGCACGATGCGGTGTTGGAAGTTTGCAAGGTGCGGGGCGAGGATGCGGGGTGTTTGTGGGTGGTCCATTGTGAGTGAGCTTCGTGTGAAGATCTTTCGCGGCAAGACTCGGCGCGTTTGGGTATGAGGTGATGTGTTGTAGATTTGCTGAGTGTTTGCTTGTTGACGACTTGAATATAGTGCTTTGTGTAGCAGTTGGGTGGTTGGATTGGGGAAGTGGAGATGGAGGAAGGTTTGACGCGTCGCGTGGCGTTAGCGTGGTGCGCTAACACGTGACTGTGCTTAACTCGCTACTTTGTTGGCTGATAGTTGAGACAAGCCATTCAAGTTTGAACCTCCCAGTGGGCAAACGCTATATATACTCAAATATACAACGTCAGGATACTACGTTACCTAGCTATCTCTTCATTATCATCCTGCTAGTGCCAGCGTGTTTGGTAAGCACCACCTTAGCGGCGCCCTTGGGCATATAAACTCCCTCTGTTGTCGCCAAACTTCCTGTTCTTCTCCCCAAACGCGGTGGTGAACCTAAAAGTTCCCTACCAAAAAATGAGATCAAATTGTTTGATGCCCGCCTGTCCAAAATTGCCGATTCTTCACATCATGTTGGCGGTGTTTGAGAGGAGACTTGACATACATGAAGAATAGCAAGGCATGTTTTAGATATGTGTAGGCGAGGTTTCTGGAGGTATGCGTTCTGGAGTATGTAGTAACATGACCCGAAAGCAGGGCTTTTCGAGGTCATGATAGCGTTCAGGTCGAGTCTTTCGAGGGTGATGACCATGAAGAAGACATTTGAATGGCTTCGATGAAATTCGTGCACCGACAATGCCATGGATGACTTGGAAGCATATACATAGGCACGGGCTGCTAGTAGATTCTTGACGAAATCTATCAAGGCTTTGAACATGTCTCGGCTTGTTGGTTCTCGCCACCACTACCTATGATGGTGAACTTGGCGACAATGGTGGTAGTCCGGTAATTGCATAAATCCTTCGTCGAAACCCTTTTACAAACCTTGAGGTCCAAATCGCAATGGTCACAGGGGCTTTACGATACCACGTAGGCTTCACGGCCCTGCATTAGGACAATCTTAATATTCGTTCACTTCTTAATCTTCTTCAATAGCTCCCGCATCTTCGCCAACAAGTCCGGGATTCTGAATGGCTTCCCAACAACATCATCCATACCTGCATCTCTTGCATTGTCTATCTGCCCACCTCTTATATTCGCAGTAACCGCTATAATCGGAATATGCTTCGACACCTCTTTCCGTTGCTCCATCTGTCGTATCTTTCTGCAACATGTCAGGCCATCCATCTCTGGCATCTCGCAATCTATGAGAATGATGTCAAGTGGTATCCCATCGGTAACGCAGAATCTTGTTTTGACAAGATGCTTCAACGCCCAGACGCCGTTGTCGGCGGTGCTGGTAACGCAGCCTGCTTTCATGAGTTGTTTGACTAGCACCTTTTGGTTCACTAGATTATCTTCAACGACGAGGACATGAAGCTGGTCATCTTTAGCTTCGTCCATTTTTTCATTGATGGACTGTGGTATATCCATGTCGACAGAATATCCATCTTTTCCTGCTGCAGTCGCAGCGGAGATCAGGGATATAGTTGCTTTTTTTATTTCCCGTGCCGTCACCGCGTGTTCGATTTCGAGGGCGTGTTTAAATGTGTCACGCGATAGAGTTGGTTTCTGGGCAATCATGCGCTTGCACTTCAAATAGAATCCGAAGGTACTGCCGACACCAGCTTTAGAAGAAACACCGATCTGACCTCCGTGAAGTTCAGCAAGTTGGCGCGAGATAAAGAGTCCGAGGCCACTACCGCCGTATCGCATGTGTGTTCGAGGAGACTAAGTGTTAGATTTAGCATTAGTGCGTAGTTCATTTGTAGCTTGTTCATTGGATTGACCCACAGCTTGGGCAAATTTCTCGAACAAGAGGGACATCTGCTGAGGCGAAAGTCCGCAACCTGTGTCCTGAACCTGGAACTGGAGATAGACGAACGAGCCTGAGCCCCAGCCCTCACCACTCCCGAACTCAGTTACGATATGTCGTGGTGGAACAACTAAAGATAAGATTGCGGAGTTAGTGGTAGCCTCAGATGCGAGAATACTGTATATACTGCGTACATGTGAATCCTTCTGGGATATCAAAGTCTGGCCATTCCGCATGAGCAGAAATGTGGACCGTGATTGAGCGGATTTGGGACTCCATGGTGAACTTGATGGCATTGGTGATGAGATTGACGATGATTTGAAGAAGTCGACCAGGGTCAAGAATCACCCAGTCAATGTCGAGATCTCGAACACTGGGATGTGGAACAAATTTGAAATCGATGTTCTTGGCCTGGATTTCAGGACGGAACCTAAAAGTAGGATGTTAGTGCTGATCTCGTGTACCCAGGCTCAAGTCGACCAACATTGCCATAGATCTCTGAACGACTATAATTGGCTGTGCGGGTATTGGCGTGATGCGGAGAAGATTTGAGTCCAGTTTTGAGACGGTGAGAACGTCGTCGACGATCGACTTTTGATGCTGAACACAAAGTGCAATGTTGTCCGCTGCTTCGACACATTCTTTTGCCATTTTCTGATCGCTACTGCAAGAGAACTGGTACTGTGTCAGGGTATCTCGGATGTCATCGGCGCAGATAAGGATCGCGGAAAGTGGATCTGAGTGTTGGTGAGCTGATCAGTATATGTCTCACATGAGTTTCGTACGGAGAGATCGCTACTTCTCATCTCGTGTGACGTGATATCAATGAACTCGTTCTGCTGGCGCTTTGCCTCTTCTGCTTCCTGTATTCGCCGTTCTTGCAGGCCTTGCACCCACTTCAGATGCGAGATATCTGTAAGTGATCCCATGACGCTGACGAGTTTACCGTCGGCACTTAGCTCTGGCTGACTAGCTGCCAGGACCCAATACTCGATTCGGGCGCCATCGATGTCTCGGGGTTGACATGCAGAGTTCGCGAACTGCAGCTCACGGCTTACTGGCTTGTGGTGAGTGATCATGTCTTAGTATCGACAATCAGTGTTAGTATACGTAACAAATGAATGCCACAGAACGTCGCGTACAGTCCCACATTTCCTGTGCAGTCTTTTTACTTTCCCCCACCATCATGTCAATGGACCATGGCAGTTTATCCCCTGTAGACGAGACACCAGTCATTTCATAGTATCGGTCGTTCGCCTCTACCAGAAGACCATCTGGGTCGAATAAATACATGCCCATAGGCGATAATTCGGTCATTCGCCGCATGCGTCCAGTCTGAAGCTGAAGCTGTCGAGACATCTGCTCTCTTTGTAGGGTGGCTATCTCCGCGGCTTGTTTGCTCCGGCACACCTCGTCTTCGAAAAGAAGCACCGAAGCTAGCGACGTAGCGATCTGTCTGTTGAGCATGGCCATAAAAGACCTATACTCCTGGTCATATGCTCTCCGGGGATTGATGCCTAGCAGCAATAAAGCGCACACGTTGTCTGCGTTGGTTGGTCGTAAGGGTAAAACCATAGCTTCTCTGCATGGATCCTTGTAGCCTCGCCACTCGATAACGTCTAGAAGCGGTTGTGGAAGCGTATTATCCTTGATGCTTAACATCATGGGCTCTAGGGTTCGTGTAGCGTTTCGAAAAGCCGGTGTCAGGAAACCATCACTATTTCCGAGATCTAACCTGTCGGGGGAGACTGCATGCCCTCTCGGCACTCCGATGGATCCTTCAAAAACGCAACACTTTGTAGCTGTTGGGGTGGCATCCGGATGCGAAGAAGCATTCTCAGCGCCCTCCGATTCTGTAACAGTGTACAAGAGGGCAAAAGGTACGTCGTAATCATTGTGATTCAGGCCGTCCAGAACTCTCATCCAGAATTCCTCTCAAAAGCAAACGCGATGTTAGTTTTCGTCTGGTAGGACATTCGTAAGTGTACACTTACTGACTGTACGTGTGGCATTCATGCACTCCCCAAGATAGCGCAACAGCCACATCCTTCTTGCGCTAATGGACTCAACCGTGGTGTCGAATGCGTTGAGGTAGACTGTAATCCATGTTTGAGTCAGCGTGCCTATTAATCCCGTCCAAGCCAACCCAGCTTCACCATGGAGCTATCGCAATAAGATGCAATATTACCTACACCCTAAGACGCGCTCAGTACCACCAAAGACTGGTACCTATCATGATGTGAGTGGTACGCATCCAAAGAACAGAACCCATAGCATCAACACTCACGAAAGACCAGGTAAAGAAAGCCTCTTCCATATAACCGTACCGCATGATGGGCAATGGCTGGTTGTGATTAAGCTGTGCATGACCTGTCCGCGCACATTCGCGAATTACAGGTCCAACTGCATGCCACATTTCGCCAAAAGGGCCTGAGAAACCAGTTCCCATTAAAGCCGGATGTTTGTCGCCTGTCACATCGTCTCTGTAAGCCTCATTGTAGAGCATGGTTAAGTCTTCGCCCCAGAAAACGGAAGATGGATGAGGATTGCGCATGACCAAACAGATGATCTCTCGAAATTGAATAGACCATCTACTCATAGCTCCCAACGGGGTTTTTGCCCAGTCGATGCTCCTTACAAATTGGAGATGATCCGAGAGAACACCTCTTGGGTGCGGTACTGTCCAATCTGGCACAGAAGAGTCGGGTGTAGACAAGGTTATCGATGAGATACTCGAGGAGCTGTTTCTGTCACGATCGTTTCCGAGGACTACAAATGGGAATTTAGGTTCCTGCACGTCCTCAATAATCTCCCGGGTTGGTATAGCCTCGGCAGAAGCTAAAGCTTTAGCTACATCGCCAGGCAGATCGCCAGTGTGTCTCTCTTTCTGGAGGCTTGGTGCTGATGCACACAACTGATCCCCTTCAGAAATATCTTCATCTTTGAAAAGCGTGTGCCCGCTGATCAGCCGCCAGTTGGGATGGATCGAGATGCCTAACCATAACCAGTTTTCGAACTCTATGGTAATCGGAAAGAGATCTCGAGAATCATTGAATCTGCTAAGGTTCGTCGCCCATATCCGAAATTCGTCATGTGATGCTCCAGTACCGATAGAATCATGAAAACTTGACGAGGTACCGATTATTTGTTCTAGCAGCTGCTCTCGCTCTCTCAGTGCTGCATTGCAGAAGACGGGTTGAATTGGAATTTGGCTTCCCTTGGCATAATCGTCTGTGTTGAGCATGAAAATAGGTCGATTGTCGAGATCCAATAGTCGCGGAAGAGTACATGTTTTGAGTATCTCAAGAGCGGCATCTCGTCGTTGGTCCTGGCGTAGAGTGGAAGGTGCTGTAGGCAGCGGTAGCTGGAGGAACGAGCTGCCCATTGATTCTCGGTTTGTAGGATGTCTGAGCCCTGCGCGTAGGTAAGATGAGGTACATTAGAGATAGGTTAGGGGTGTTTGTGCGATATCAGGATATAGTGTGTGATGTGAAGGAGCGTGACAAAATGTGCCTGAGCTGCTTGCAAGACGCTTCCAGCACATGCCGATAGCGATGCATCATGCGAACGCAGCTACCCGGACCGTAGCGATCAGATCAAGATTGGAAGGCACATCATAGATAAGCTGGTCTCGGAGGGTAGGTTGTCTAGCTGTTTATATGCTGTCCTGACAGCCTCTCTGGGACCGTTAGTTACATTCATGGGTTCTGTCGCGTAGCGCTTCGCGACTTCTCTATCGATGAAGCTTCGATGAAGTGTCGTCCTATCAATTCAGACCAACTCAATTGACATCTTGATTGCGCGTGTGCAACGGAAGGATACAAGGCGAGGATAGTCTTGCTCAGAGTCGATTAGGTAGAATGGGTGTCGTGCGCTGTATAACAACCACGCTAGTTGAGGATGACGTCACGCGTTCGCAGCACCGCATGGAGTCCAACACAACGCACAGGAGTAGACTGGGAAGGTTGGGTAGATGAGAACCAGACAGCGGGTGTGCTTGTTGTTTAGCTACGGATCGATGGCGCATCCCGGCGTAAAGAGCTTATAGATGTCGGCACACCCCTTGCTGGTGAAAAGTTAAGGACACTGATATTTGGGACTATATCTAGATCTCATTGTAGCGTATGTTGATTCCTGGAACGCTAGCATGTACCCGCTCCATATCTCCGGTGGGTAAGATCGGGGTATTCTGCGGGCTAGAAAAGCACATACAGTGTCCAGAAATCCGCGTGTTGGATCGTGCATCGATATATGCTCCGAGAACCTCCTGTGATGATCTCAACGCCAGAACCCTCGTCTTCGAACGTACGATATGGTTTTCATGGCTTGCAGAACACATCTCTGACATGACATAGCTGATCCGAACTCAAGAGTGGTGAGGCCGACAGTCCTGTCATGTTGGCAAATCTCGGCGTAATCGCGTCTCCACAATTTAATCCGCTTCAGGGCGGTAGGCTCTCTTCTTCCTGTAGATTCTCCGCCAAAGAGTTTCTTCACGCTTTTCTTGTTCCCGCAGTCCCTCTTGCTCACAGTAGCGACTGTATGACGGATGGATAACAGCATGTAAAAAGACCTATCGCGACGAGAGAGCGCCGAAAAGCCTACTTTTCATCGGTTAATACAAGCCCTTCGACAAGCGGATTAGCGATGTCAATGGCGCACGACTGCCGCATTCGATAGTCTCCAGGTCCCAATTTAGTAAAGCAGGGTCGGATCTGCCCAGGGAGGAGATCATGATCAGGGGCGATCCGACACGCTAACACTGTACACAGCGCAAGATCTACAGGACCATGCAGATCGACATCTACCAATATGCGCTTCCGCGACTGTCCCATGTGTTCGGCGACGCTAAAGAGGTGACAAGGAGAATAGTTCGTGACAGACTGCAACGCAAAGTGAGGGCAGGATGACGATTGGAGTCCGCACGACTCATGTTGCGAGAGTGGTTAAAGACGCGAGGCATGTTTGCTTGTTGCGGTTGACAGGGGCCCTGCATCTCTTCGTCTTCTAGGTCGTACTTTCTGCTGGTACCAAGGTTGAGAAAAGAGTCAATATGCGTCTCTCAGTCCCATCTCTAGCTCTTCTGAGCATTCTCCCGACGTCGCTTGCTGCACCCGCACCTGCACCAGCCCCGGTGGTAGCAGGAATCGCGCCAATCCCAACGCCAGGACCCTCTACTGAACAGGTCCAAAGTCTGGATGAAAGACAACTGCTGAACAACGTTATTCCTGGTCTACTTCCTGGCGTAATCTCTCTCGTCGATAACCTTCTCGGCGACGTGAACGAAGCGGTTGCACAGGGCAATCCCACAAAGGTGCTCAGCATCCTCTCGCAACTTCAACCTACCACACGACCGACGAATATCGAAGCCGCGGTGGCAAGACATTCCAAAATCTGGGCGAGTCCAACCACGCGAACAGACTTTTTTGCTGCCGTTGCAACTCAAATAGCTGATGGCCTGGTGCTCGATGGAACCCTAAATGCCGCCCTGACTGGTGGTCTACCAGTTGGTGAAAACAGCGTCAACAACAACAATCCACCTACTTCTGGTATCTATCCTAAGAAGGATAGTGCAGATGCTCCGTACACGCTCTCAGAATCTGCACTTCGCAAAGCGATTTTCATCCCACCCAGCTTCACATATGGCGCGAAACGTCCTGTGATCTTTGTGCCAGGTACTGGTGCTTATGGAGGTTTCAACTTCGCCAACAACCTTAGGAAGCTGCTGGCAGGCGAGAGCTATGCCGATCCAGTATGGCTCAATATTCCCGGTGCCATGCTCGGCGACGCGCAAACGAATGCCGAATACATTGCCTACGCTATAAACTACATCAGCGCCGTTTCGCGTACCAACAAGCAGAATATCGCCGTTATTTCTTGGTCCCAAGGTGGTCTAGACACACAATGGGTGTTGAAATACTGGCCTTCAACCCGCAAGGTTGTCACGGATTTCCTTCCTGTATCTCCGGATTTCAAGGGCACCGTTTTGGCCAACGTCATCTGCTTGACGGCAAACAGCAACCAAGCCCTTGGTCCCTGTGATCCTTCCGTTATCCAGCAAGAAGCTACTTCGGATTTCGTTAGGGCTCTCAGGAGTGATGGTGGGGACAGCGCATACGTTCCCACTACAACCTTCTACTCCGGTTTCTTCGATGAGATTGTCGAGCCTCAGCAAGGTACTGGCGCCTCCGCCTTCATCAACGATGCGCGCAACGTTGGTGTCTCCAACAACGAAGTACAACGCGTTTGTGCTGGGCAGCTAGGAGGCTCAGTCTACGGTCATGCTGGCGTTTTGTTCAACCCACTGACTTACGCATTAATTGTTGATGCGCTTCAGAACGACGGACCGGGTAACTTGGAGCGCATCGACGTGAAGAGTGTTTGCAGCAGCTACGCCGCCCCCGGACTCGATCTTGATGACGTCTTGGCCACCAGCGGGCTGATTCCGGTGGCTGGGGTATTGCTTTTGGCATACCCACAGAAGTCGTTGACGGAGCCTAAATTGAGGGCCTACGCCACGTAATCTGCATGTATAGACAGTCATGACAATAGCGTAATCAGTAATGTGTTTTATGATTTGATACATGAATTCTTCCAGCTGCTCGTATCACGAGAGTCTCTCAACACGTTGTTTCCTCTACCGTGCATTGATACCATAGCCAACCTTGTTGTTGTCACAACTGCTAACCACAGCAAAATCTTCCAAAACACCTCCTGACTTCGACGATCGTGCAATAGACATCGCAAGATGTATCGAACCAAGCTATCAACTAGTGCAGTGAGTAGAGGTCAATTAGTCTAAGTCATGTGCCTGTTGTAGCCTCGCCTACTATTCTTCCCGCTTGGAAGTCGGTGTGGGAGCTAGCAAAGGCCCATGGAGCTGCGGCGAAGGAAATGAACTCATGATGTTCGAGTAAGCTGGGTGAGATCCGAAGCTTCCAACTCCTGGTGTAGTCATGTATGTGTCCCAGTTGGTCTGATGGCTGGGGGCCGGAACCATTATCGTCTGTTGATCTGGAAGCTTGACTATTCTCTCCTCATTCTCCTTGTGCTGCTTCATCCTATCTTCACCTACAGCATTTATCTTCGTTGCGGCCACCCGTTCTGCAGCAGCCTTCATGAACACTTTCTGCACCTGTGTGATTGCTTTGGGATTTAGGGCCTTTTCAGCTCTATCTATCTCCAAAAACTTTGCTACTTTTTGTTCTCGCGAGAGTTTTCTGAAAGCTGCCATGCTTGTTGCTCGACAGGATGGGTCGGAAAAGTCCGGTAGGCCTGAAAATGTGGGCGCCTTCGTGACAGATTTGGAAATGCCGGCAGGCTTGGTGAGGGTTGGAAAGCCGGGATGGATGTCACCATGGTAGTTAGAAAAGGAGCCAGGCTGCGCGGGCAAAGGTCGAGATGTGACGGGGGCAGGTCGTGGCTGGATATTCTGCACCCCAGGGCGGGATGAATAGCCTGATGGCTGGAGGTAACCTGTTTGCTGGAAAAGACGCTGGGTGGGCTCAGCTAGCTTGTACATCTGTGGTGTGGAGTTAAGTGCGTGCGAAGAATGTTGATTTGGTATAGCAATTTGCTGTTTTCCTAAATGCCGTACGTAACTGGGTGTATGCGGCTGTTGGGAAACCGGATTCGGTACATGAAACGACCTTGGTTGATCCGAAGCACCATTTCGATGTCCTTGTCGTAATGATGACATCCTGTTTTGCTGGTAAACTTGTGGGATGGTTTGAGAGTCAGAAACTGAACGTTGCATTCCATGCCTCTGCTGGTGATTGAGTAAGTGGGCCAGTTCCATAGCAACAGATGCCTCGATCTCTTCGTTCCGATGAAGGTAGTACTGCAGGTCAGTAAGGGTCAGAGTTCCGGAAAGCTCAGGAGAAGTAAACTGGCCGGGATACGCGTAGAGCAAACGAGGGTCGATGCAGTTGTGCGTAAGGAGTGGTACCCTTGCCATATTAGGAGCCGGAGGTGCTGGTGGACCAGTATCGGTTGGAACAGAATATGTCGGCACTATAGGTTGATTTTGGTTCTGCATTACTAGAGGAGGCGTAAGCGTTGATTGAGTAGCTCGAAGTGGAGGAAATGATAGGAAAAACCATTGAGCAATGGATTCAGGGAAGGGTCACACGTACCTTTTACGTTCTTGGCTGCAACCTGTGCGATCCTTTCACTCTCATACTTCTTCCAGGCGTCGCTAGGCGGAATATCGCGACCCAGTAACCGGTATGGACCCTTCTCCTGCGCGCGACGAATGAGAAACAAAGCGAGACAATCTAGGTTTTCCGTGAAATCATTAAGCTCGGTCGGAAGGTCTTGGTGGCGACGCTCGATTGCGAAGAAGACACGCTCGAAGACGAGGTCATCACCATCAGTGTAGGAGCCCTGGCCCATATTAGTTCTCCGATTGCAGCAGGAACCAGTGCAGGCACGAGGTAACCCACAGACTTGCTGGTAGAAGAGTCGAGCACGCGCTGAATGTACGGCGTAATATCGAGATTACGATGCAAAACATGCTGGAAAGCGTAGCGCAGGTAGGGCATCAGCGTGTGTGCGACCCATTGCAGGTCGACAGGCAGCGTTGGGGCGCTCATGTTAGGCCATACAACTTAGCGACAGTGAGGTCCGTAACAAGAAATGCCGAAGACTGTGAGAGGGCCACTGGGATTGAAGAAGGTGAAAACCGAAGTACGTGATACGGGGCGCCGCATTCACCTCAACTTTTTTGTACTCTGCGTGAAAGCGGGCTCCACACTGTATCATTTCCATTCTTGCAAGTGGTTGGTAGCGATGTGAATAACTGTAGTGAAGAAGGCATTATTTTCACCGTGCCGGGATGATAAAATGTCTTCTTCGGGATGACAGAGACATGTAGCGCTTTGAAGGCGTGCGTGGATCATGTTCACAAAATATTTTGACAAACACTGAATCAATTCTCCAACAGCGAATCGACATGAAACATCACGAAACGAGTAGCAGAAGGCATAATCCATGGCGAACGCGGCTCGAACACCTTCACGTTGACCGTGGATGTGTATGTCATGATCGTACTAGATAATCAGACTATGATCGTGTACCTGATCTGATAAGCGACCTGTATAGACAGTTGGCTGATCACGGTGAAAGAGCCGTTGGTAAACTTCAAGGCGCACTTCTGTCGGAAGCATAGTGAGGGGCGCAGGACATTGAGCATTCATAGGTACTGCGAGCCTTTTAAAATACCGATAGTTGAGTATGCCACCATGTTCATGCTGGGAGAATGACACACTTAAAACAAACGTTGTTGTCGAGATTGTAGTTGGGAATCTCGGGAGAGATGGATGGCGGCGAGATAATCTGGAAGGGATTTGTGGCTGCGAACGTCGCTTCAGTAGCAGAAGTTTGGCGGACCGATCAATAGGGCGTTTGTGCATACGAAGTGACTTGTTCAACATAACCGGGGAAACATTGTTGGCGGCTTTCCGGTGCTGGCATAGCAGAAGGGCAGTCGCGTGCTAGCGTTTATGAAAGGACGTGTCTGCGCAAGTGACGCAGTTTAAAGATGACGTAATGGCCATCATCTTCCTCTCCACTCTATTTCACTCCACTCAGTTTCTCCGCCAATCCCACGTGCACGCACATACTCTCATTTATATATTCAAAACGGCTTCGAGAGCAACCGTCAATTTTCAGGAAATCTAGAATATGGGCTTATTGGGCGTGCGTAAAGCCGAGGTACATTATGGTTCGGGGAGGAGTACAAGCAAATGACCGACCGAAGCCTCAAGCCAAAGCCGGTATAGAATTCCCACACTACTTCCCTAGCAGTTTGGAAAGCGCGGAAATGTCGTGCAAACCACTCCGTTCGTATCATCTTATGGTCGCCTTCTCTCATGCTGACATTCCAGCCCCTAGGGCGTAGGTAAGCAGCAGTACGGCGCAGCACAACCGTCTTTTCATTAGCTACCGGGCATCAACTCATTCGAGAGTCCCCGGGAGCGCTCGGATATTAACTATGGGGTGGCCGCATGCCTCTGCAAGAGTGCGGCGAAGCACACCTGTCTTATCTACTTGGTAGCTTTCCAGGACCGGTCAAGGCATCAGAACTCGGTTTCTTGCTAAATGGTATACCTATTTCGAGAGGCTGGCTACTACGTTTGGACTCTAGAAGAGGAAGGTTAAATCACGTAACCATCTTTCATAGTCGTAGAAGGAATGCAGTTCTTACCCGGCTAATAACCCTAGCTTTGACTCTCCATAGTCAGACTAAGGGATCATGCATCGACTTGGCAATACTGCAACACGGTGGCGCTGAAAGACGATGGATCACAGCGTGCAGCGAAGTCAGCATTAACATTTCATCCAGCCAGTGCGACAAAGCAGCAGTACTCCATCGGCAGCGCCGTACATTTCGGCTAGGAGAAGATGATGGAATTGGAGGTGAATCAATATTCGACCGCAGCTTAGCACACTATCCAGTATTCGATGGGATCATGGGGTACTAGAACGGGAAAAGGGAGTGCTTCATCCGTGTCTGCAGCAAAGCGGCAAGGGCGACTGTGTATCAAAAGGATGGCGTATTAAAGCGCCTCTTCGTCCCTGCCGGACTGCCCGTTCTCACTATTCACTTTATCAACATCCCGCATTCCCTTTCTATCCGCAGACATCTTCGTTGCTCTTATCTCTTCTGCCCTAGACCACGACTTGGAACAAATATCCTCTTCTTTGGGAAAACAACGATCTTCCGACTCTTCCAACGCTAAGTCAAAATGAAGTTCGCTCTCATCAGCACAGTGATCTATACCGCCACTGTTCTTGCCGCTCCTGGAGCCGTATGTCTTGCCAAACCACAGTGTCAAACGCCTGACTAACACACTACCATCAGATTTCGCTCAGCCGTTCCTTCAAGACCATTTCGGTGCGCGATGACAACAATGTCGAGGGTACTAGTCATATTGCCTGTGTCGAGTGTCCATGCGAAGTATGTCTTCCTTAGTTCACATCTCTCTCCCCTCGAAGGTGTATCGATGATTCAGATGACTCAAAGATAGTCCTCGAGCTGATTACTTTACTAGGGCTTCTCTGGCGACTGTAAATGCGTCAACAATGGTTGCTGCTGTGATATGACAAACCCCGGACAACCGCCTGCAGGTGGCTGGTAGAGGTCTTATTTTCTAGTGGGAATCTTCGAGATACGGAAGCTGATGCTCTAGAACGCCTCTTTTCTTGTAGGAATAATGTGTCTCGGCTACTGAACTTGGCGTGGAAGCTGTATGTGTTGGGTCTTTGGACCTTATTCTTGCCAAAGCAGTGAGACAACATTTGGGGTTGATGACAGTGATGGGCGCTGGGAGGCTGTATAAGATCTAGCCTAGCTCAGTATAGCTCTTCTCTCAAATAGCTCTTGAACCACCCAGTCCTTTCGCCACTTTTCTCTTCTTTCTTCCCCTCTTGCTGCTATTAGTGCTTTCTCCCATGACTTCAGTAGCATCCCCGCTATTATGTGCAGTATCATCTTTCGTACCACTGGTCCCTTCCGTTTTACTCTTCCCCTCTTCCCCACCTGTTTCTTCACTCGACTCTGTCTCGTTACTCCCATCACCATCCGCCACATTCTCCATAGTCCTCAATACCATAAGCATAGCAATCGCGAAATCTCCCCCTTTGTCCGCCAGGATCTCGCAGAATTCGCGATTACTATCTTTGCTAGCTCCTTCTATTGTTATCATATCTTCATTGAAATCTCTGTTCCTCGTTCTCAATGCCTCATAGTAGGTTTGTATAAAGGAATCATCAACGTTTGCTCGATCCATTGCTTGGATTAGTAAGTCTGTTTTTTCGATGACTTCGGACCATGTCCCGTCATCGAATTCGGTTTGCGTGAGGTTAGAGCCATACGCGAGCTTAATCATAGGGACGAGAGAGTCTGTGATCCACGTGGGTGTAATACCTGGAGTGCGAAGCCTGGGTAGAACCTGCGCGAGCTTGGGTGGAATCGAGTTCGTAGCGGAGGTCGCGTCTGAATGTGAGGGGACCGCGTGCTGGTACGGCTCGTAAGGCTCAGTTGCGGGCATTTCGTCCATGTTTATGATCTAAGAAACTGAAGATGAGGCTAGCTATCATGAAAGAATACGAGGCATTTTGAAGCACCTATGTATAAAGCGAATGGATTGCTCTTCTTCGAACCGATGGTAGCGCATGACTACGGCGTTTGCCCATAGGATCAGATCGTGCTTACCAGTAAATGGAAGATCGCGCAGTAACATCCCTGGATACTTTATCTGTAGCAATACCTTCTCAGTTGAGTTTCTACCTCAGTACGTCGCCGCGGCCTCGTCGCGTATTGCAAAACACTACCAAACGATTTCTGAGTTTTCAAGCAATCCTCCACACATGGATCTCTATCCGAAGATGGCCGCAAGATAAAATTCAGCTTCAATTATCAAACAATTCAAGAAGAGTCAAGTTAGCTGCGACGTTGAGTAGCAGAAGACTACGAGGGATGTACCCAGTAGTTTGGAACGACCAACAAGTGCCACGTGCACGGTGACAGTGGGCAGCTTCACGTCGACGTCATCATACCGAAACTACGACGCGCAACCAAGTGCGTGCCCAACAACATGTCGGAAATGGCCGGGAATACATGGCGCTTAGGGCGGGGTTGCGACAGATGTTACAACTGGCCTGTAGCCTCCGCTGACAGGATATGCTTCCCTGGTGCAAATCGTCGATATCCAGGCAAGCGCTGCTAGCAACCCAGCGGGTACCCAGTCGCATATCTCGAGCCCCGCGCATCACCCACGGAAAGCATATCGCAAGCATGTCGTCTGATACAAAACAGCAAAAGAATGTCAAATTCGGGCATCTGCCTCTTTCTACATCCGGGCCTCTAGAGACCAGTCTGTAAGAAGTGTCCCTGTACGAACTGCATGTGAGACATACACTGACTTCGCACACGCACCTTTAGGACTGTACGACGTGCACATTCGCTCGGACTACCAAACGACTAACGCGCCATTCAGGGCAATGCACTTCTCCGGACGCCGTACTTCAACAAGGGCTCAGCCTTCACCAAGGAAGAGCGCGACACATTCAAGCTCCATGGCCTCCTCCCCACCAACATCCAGACCCTCGACGAGCAGGTCAAACGCGCATACGCCCAGTACAACTCCCGACCGAGCGACCTTGCGAAGAACACCTTCATGACCAGCCTGAAGGAACAGAACGAGGTGCTATACTACAGGGTGCGCTACAGTTGACAGTGTTGGTCATGGCATGGCTGACGACTACGCAGCTTATCCTCGACCACCTCAAGGAAATGTTCTCTGTTATATACACCCCTACCGAAGGCGAGGCCATAGCCGACTACTCCAAAATCTTCCGACGGCCCGAAGGTTGCTTCCTAAACATCGACGATGCAGACCGCGTCGAGGACGACATGAAGCAGTGGGGGAATCCCGAGGATATCGATGTGATTGTCGTGAGCGACGGTCAACAGATTCTGGGAATTGGCGATCAAGGTGTAGGAGCTATCTTGATCAGCATCGCCAAGCTCGTTATCTACACGCTATGTGCTGGAATACATCCTTCGCGGACGCTGCCTGTAGTACTTGACTGCGGCACCGATGTCAGTATAGAGAGTCTGATAAAATGAGGCATGCTGATAAACGTAGAACAAAGATCTCCTCGACGACGAGCTATACCTTGGTATACGGAAAGAGCGAGTCTTTGGCGAGAAATACGATGACTTCGTCGACAAGTTTGTAAAGGCTGCAAGGAAGCATTACCCTAAAGCGTACATCCACTTCGAGGATTTTGGACTGAACAATGCACGAAGGATCCTAGATAAGTACACACCTGAGATCGCATGTTTCAACGACGATGTACAAGGGACCGGTTGCGTGACGCTCGCAGCGATCATGGCAGCTTTTAAAGTGAGCGGAACCAAATGGGAAGAAGCTCGCTTTGTCATGTTCGGCTCAGGATCAGCGGGTACGGGAATTGCAGATCAGATCCAAGATGCTATCGTCCAAAACACCGGAAAATCCAAAGAAGAAGCCGGGCGCCAAATCTGGTATCTTACTCCACAGCTCCAGTCAGCTAATTCACGCTAACTTCGATCAGGTGCGTCGATAAACCCGGTCTTCTCTTACAGGGTAAAAAGGACCAACTTACTCCAGCCCAGCTTCCGTTTGCGCGGGACGATAAGGAGTGGGAGGGCAAAGAGCACGGCGATCTGCTGTCCGTCATCAAGGAAGTAAAGCCGCACGTGCTCATTGGTACCTCGACCAAGCCTGGGTCCTTCTCAGAAGACGTCGTTCGAGAAATGGCAAAACATGTCGAACGCCCCGTCATCTTTCCACTCTCAAACCCAACCAAGCTCCACGAAGCCAAGCCGCAAGATCTGTATGACTGGACCGATGGCAAAGCGCTGGTTGCGACAGGTTCGCCATTCCCGCCGGTTAAGCACAATAGCAAGGAGTACGATATCTGTGAGTCTGTTGATACTACCTCTGTGTTCATGTTACTGACGACTACAAGCTGAATGCAACAACTCGGTGACATTCCCTGGTATCGGCCTCGGCGCAGTTCTCTGTCGAGCCCGTCTTATGACTCCCGCTCTCCTCGTTGCAGCTGTCCAAGCCCTCGCTTCGGCAGCTCCTGTTCTCAACAACCGTGGAGCCGGCCTGCTTCCAGATGTGGAAGACGTTCGTGAGATCAGCGTTCAAATAGCGAGGAACGTGATCAAGAAGGCTATAGAGGATGATCTAGCTCAAGAGAAGGACATACCAAGTGACGATGCAGAGTTAGAGGAATGGATCAGAGAACAGATGTGGGAAGCAGAATACCGTCCGTTAAAGTTGGTGGAAGAGAGCAACGCAACTGCGCATGCAAGAGGAGAAGCAGGAACAGCGAGCGGACAGAGAGAGGCGAAGCACTGATGTATACAGTCATGTTGCACATACATCTCTAACGTATACGTCCACAGTTACAACACCCCTCCTGACCTACCTTCTTCGCCTTCCTCTCACGCGACCATAACATCAAAACATGTGCTATACTTATTTGCACCACCAAAACTCCACACCCATATCATCATGTGCCGTCCCTTCTCCATGCATTCCGGCCTGCAAAGGACTGTTAGTGAAACGACGTTCTATGGAGCCTCTTCCTCTCTTCTCAATACGACACCGAGAAGAAAATAATATGGACTTACAGATGCAACGTTTGCCAGTTTCCCTTGTCGTGAAGGTCTTCCGGTCCCCACCCCGGCGCTGTTACTTTCTTGTCCAACGGATATGCGAAACTCTCCTCACTGAACCCGTTCCTCTGCACAAGATTCTCCTCCGTCAACTCCTTTACATCTACAATTTCTTTTTCTTTGCTACCGGCCCAATAAACGGATACTTTCCCTGGGTCACCCATCTCAACACCGCCAAAGTTACCACGGCTGTGACCGTTGCCGCCGAACATGAGGGTTATAGATGACCCAGCCGAGGCGGTTACCATTGGAGCGGGTGCAGTATGTGTGGGCGGTTTGTGACCAGGTTCTTGGGGGATAGAGGAGGCCAAGTATTGAAGGGGGGCTCGTTGGCTGGGGTGGCATGCGTGTGTGTCGGATCTTGAGGCTGCGGCGGGGAGGTCCCATAGATCTGTAGGTGATTAGCCGTGGAAGGAAGGGAGAGCAGAGTACGTGACCAGTCGACGAGGATAGAGATAACATACACTCAAGGCCTTCATCCTGCCAATTTCCAGGGTTCTACTTTGCACAAGACCAACCGTGGCAGAGCTCTGCGTACCAGGGTCCGCTGTGACATGATCAGTCTGCCGTTTTCTTTTTCGGTACACGTCGTTGTGCAGAACGTGCGTACAGTGGATCAATTTCTCTGGGTGGTGTTTCAGCTGCTGCAGCTGCCATGTCTGCTTTTATGCCAGTGTTGTTATGGTGGGTGCAGTGTAGCCATGAGTGCGCTAGAGATATCTTCAATAGTGGTGTTATGGCGGCTAAGATGATCGGCTTCATATTGCTTGAAGATTTTCGTTGTTCTGGCGATTATATGATGTGTAGGGAAGAGGACATCAGGCAGCATATATTTGTCAGTGATGATATTTTGAACGGCTATGGAGATGAGCAAAGAGAATGTGTCACAATATTGTTATTCGTAAAATTCCTGTTACATTGATGGATATTCGATTGAAGTATTGCATCGATTAAGGCTATATTAGAAACATGCTACTGGTAAACAACGATAGTAGACAGCATTTGCAGCGCGTGCAAGGAAAGGACCAAACACCATTCTTACAATCACATATTTTCGCTGTTGACGCAAGATCCTAAGTGACGGAAACGCCCAACGCATACATCGACCAAAACCAACCCCTGTGCCTTCTTCTGACTTCCTCTATAACGTAGCCTCAGTGCCACTTAGAACTGGACTGCGTTCAAATCGTCGTATTGCAGCCTCCTATCGTGCATGGCTTCAGTGACCATTGTTATCTGCCTTCCTAGCCATACTAAGAGCTGATCAAGGAGCATAATGAGGCCCAAAATAATCCACTTGATGCTATGCAAAGCAAACCCACTCATACCAGTCGCCCAGTCCCAATAAAAACGCAGAATGTTCATGATGTAGACATCTACGTTCATCTCCTGTCCCGTTATAACCTCGTATGCGCGTTCTATAATGAACACAGTAATTCGAGATGTGATCTGGTAGAACATTGTCCGGAAAACGAACATAGTCCAGCTTTCGAGCACTCGTGGCAATGTATCCTCGAAAGCTTCACGAAACGTACGCCGAGGTTGGTAAGTTGGTTCGCGAAACGTAGTATGTAACCGCTGCCTCTTGTGCCGGGAATGTATGTTGTCCGTGGCGCGTGGAAACCATGTTGAGGGTGAGAAAACTGTTAAACCGGGGAAGATGGCGACGGCCGGGTGCAAGGCTCCTACGGTCTTGTACTGTGCGACAGGTTCACCAGGAACTACTGAATCGACGGAATATCGGCGACAAAGACCTTCAGAATCGTCATTGTACGTGTTAACGTCAGTTACCGGTTTTTCTGGTACCACCAGCACATGAATGGAAGGAATCGCAAAAGCAACAACGAGGAGGAAGGGTAGGCGGACGGCGACTTCAAAGAAGAACATGTACAAGCTTGCGGCTACTATAATATGCAACTAATAAGTGGTCAGCAAAGAAGTTGCGCAACCCTCCGATGTAGCAGAAGTGTCTTACCGAGTACAATTTAGTCAACTGAAGCAGAGTTTGCTGGCCGTCTTGAAACGCAATGCACAGCTGCGTTGTCGAGTGTACGGGTTCGCTATCTTTTCTCTTAATTTGAATCGTACCCACGGTGATCTGGCTTGAATCAACGTTTGTCCCATAATAACAAGGCTGATTCAGGAAGGCGAGGTCCTGGGAATCCTTGATGCTTCCCAATTCTTGCAGGCTTCGATGCGACTGATTGCGCGTATGGTGATTTGACGCCACCGGCATAGTTGCTAGGTGCTCGCGTCGTTCGTGATATTGAAATGCAAATTGAGGAAATTGACTGAAGTATGGGGTACAAGCATAGTTGTGATTGCGATGTTTGAAGTGGAGCAACAAGTGGACAAAGAACAACATTCAGCATCTCCGGATCTGGCATGCTGCACATGTCGATGCGAAGTCACGACAACTAGACAAAGCAAAAATCTTTGAGGTGTTGAAAGGCTCAGCTTTGAGCCTGGTACTGGTTGCGAAGCTAAGTGCAGATATATACTTGTCAGTTTGGCAATCCCCATGCGATGTTAGTAAAGGGCACAACTTAAGGCATGACAAGAAGAATGTGAGCGCTGATTTTGTTACGTGCATGCAAAGGAAGGCAAGTACGAAAGCATAGAGAGTGGTGAAAGTACTATAGTATTACTGGTAGCGGTCGCTACCGTCTTCCGTGCTATGTTGCTATTCATAGCCGTGGCCGTTAAACGCTTTCCCGCGCCTCGAGCTCCCAAATCAGAAACTGTACGTTGTGTTCGTGATCGTCGTCGTTGTAGTAGTGACCAGTGATAGCGTGATCCAATAGCTCTCTTACGAAATGGTCGTCTTGTCGTCGTATGAATTTGCAGAATTCCTCATACTCCCTTCCTAGTGTAAACTGGACAAAGCATTCGTTCATGACAAAATGAGTAGACTGCGCGATGCTCTCAATGTCTCTCATAGACGGGCTGACGACCGAAGATAAGAAGGATGAGATGGTTGCAGTCGTTGCGGAGCCATCCAGGGATGCCAGATAGGCGAAAATGGTGGTTATGCCACGTTCCCCGAATGAAGATCGTATCTGGTCCTCGCGGTCTTGGCTCGTTCGGATTTCGGTCAGTACGATGAGAGTCCTGTTCCCCAGGCGTTCGGCATCGATGTGATAAGCGCTTTTCCTGTTGCACTGCGGATCGTCCCGGGTCTTTGCATTCACCCCCGCCATGTGGAAGTCGATTTTGAGGGCCGGAGTCGCATTATTCGCGATCAGATGCCGATTGAGGTAAGCGACGAAGTGATTGCGCAGCCTATGAGTGGCCGTGGGGACCTTTTCGGATAAAACGGCAACTGCGAAGTCGTCTGTAGGGTTGGAAATGGTGGGAATGAAAGCTCGACATAGGTCCGTGCCCAAGCGATGCGCTAGTCGGTCGTCGCCAAATACATAGCGTTGGTAGTCCTTGAGGGAAAACGGAAAGTGCGACTCGTCGCTGCCGACGATGTTGTGCAGTGAGAAGACATCCTGGACCATTGAGACTCGAGAGGTCTTCGGACCCTAAAAGATGAATTTCGTGGGTCAAAGAGAGTGTGCGAGCATTTGAGGTCCGCTTGCCGTATAGCTAGCGGCGACCACCGTCTGGATTTCGACCTGCCAAGAATGGGGCTGTGTAAATGTCACTCTTCTCGAAACCGCCCGTCTTCACTAAAATCCCGCACCATACGTCATATGCTAACTTCTCCGGACGTACCTGAGTTCATGGTAGGTTCAGGGCACGTGTTGATGCTCGGAACACTGCAGATCTTTGTTGCCGATTGCGCTCCCAGGGGCAAACGCTGCATAGTGCCGCGTGTCGTTTTCGCCCTGTCACATGTCGCGCGTTGGAACTTATTTGCAGCGTCAACGGCGCATTCTTTGGCATGGAACAGGATCGAAAGCGACAGTCGTCAAGGAGCGGTGTCTCCGAGCGCTAGATGACGGTGAGATACCAGGAAGCGCCGTCGGAACAAGCACCGGCAAATCGAATAGGCTTTCAAGTTCGGAGTGCATGTCAAGAAGGAGACGGAAGACGGGGGGCATAATATCTATTATAGTATTGCATGTTATACATATGCCATGGCCAGTCACCACTCAACAAGCAAGTGCGTAAAAGCTTATTCTAAGAGCACGATGCTTGGCACCTACTCCGCGTGTATGCTGATCAGCCTCATCCAGTACAGACAAAGTAGATGCCACACATCAATTTTGTACTGGCAGAGGCCCTAGTTTTTTTCAGCTGCGAATAGCACCATGACTGAAAACAGTAATGCGCCCCTCCTTATGAGCTTTTGAGAGATTTCAGCCAATTCCCTTCACATCCACCTGTGAGTCGAGTGATGTATAGGCTCAGGGAGTATCAAGCACTTTGGGATTAGTGAATGAAGAAATCGTGAGCCACATCTAAGAGACTCTTTTCGCGATGTGAGGGCGTCAGAGTGACCTCATTGTAGGCATCCACTGTGAGTCGAACAGGATCGGCATCTGGGTTCACAGCATATGTTCTGTCAGAGGCGTATCGAACCACTTTCGGAGAGCAATGGGCGCCATGTTGTCCAACTTGTCACTGCCGAAGCTGGGGTAATCTGTGCGAAAAAGTGGCCCATGGGCTGCAAAGTATACCTAGCCCCACCAGGTGGACTTGGAGCTCAATAGCGAGAACTTGTAGGTGCAAGCGCAAGCTGCGACAACAGGAAAATGAATTGATACTTCATTCCCAGAAATGATGATGCCGGACGGAGAACAACTGTTGCCAGTAGTTCCAAGGTTAGATAAAGTAGTGTGCCCCAAGCTCCCTGGATCGCATGTGGGGCACCTATGATCTGTGAGTGTAGACAAACATGAACACAACAATGGTGCCACTTCACCCTTCGCTGACAAGCATCTATGAGTTTTTCCAGGTCGGAACAAGTACAGCCTAACACCTGCGGAAAGCCACTGCAATGGAAAGCGAACGTCGCGCAATGGCTGCTATTACTGCAGGCTTGTCAGCGATGCGCAAGTCTTGCGGCCTGACAGGAACGTGTGGGCACGGATAGTGACGTGCCATAACGCACACTTTTACGAAGGGACCTGGGTTGTTATAGATGCCATACGCTGCTCGGGCGCCGATAGCACGACTAAGCGTGGACAACCTCGCGCCAATAAGGACGTAATTCCGCTCCAAGACTTGACTGTAACCACGTGTGTACTCACTGAGCGCTGCAGAAGTTGAGGGTATATAGAGATTAACGCTTGGGCCATAGGTCAAAGCGGGGTGTACTGCTGAAGCAGCCATGGAAAGTCGCGCTGCGGAATATGATAGCACGTGGCTGGGTGGAACCCTCTTGGCCAAGCACCGGCGTCAGCCTAGTCGCGACTTCCAACATCAACAGACATACAACACGCGTCACTACCCTTCTCAGCGCGCGTCCTGCTTGGCCTCTACCAAGTCGGTATCGTTCATGATCAATCATGTATTTTCCTACCCAAACTAGCAACCCTTGCCACCCTCACAATATTAAAAGCCCATTTACTCGATAGCGATGCGAACAGAAATGGAGCCCTTCGTCGTCTGCGCAACAATCAAGTCATGGTCATATGTGATGTCCTCCTTCACAGTGTCCACAAGCTTCGCCCTCGGAAGAACATTGAGTACCATGTACGCGCCCATGATGTACAGCTCACAGTACGCCAGTTGCTCACCGATGCAGCTGCGGCTTCCTTTTCCGAATGCGATCAGCTTCTTTTGCAGTGCGTAGTTTTGCGATCCATCCTCCAATAGCCAACGTTCAGGAAGGAATTCATCGGGGTCGGGGAAAAGCTCCCTGTTCCAGTGGTTGATCATGGATGTCATGCCAATGGGGGTGCCTCTCGGAATGACCCAGTCGGATTTGCCATCCGCGGACACGTAATGTAAGTCTTCCAAGCGAGCAATCCTGGCTGAGCGATGGGACACACCAGGCATCATGCGCAGACACTCTTGCAGGACAGCCCAGAAGTATGGTACCTTCTCTAGTTCCACCCATTTGAGCGTCTGTAGGTTGATACCGGCGCTGGACAGATCGGCCAGGAGTCTCTGGTAAACCTCTGGCTTTGCCAATGTCCAGTAGGTGAAGACGGTAAGTATAGCCTGCATTCATCGTCAGTCCTCGAAATTTAGAGGCAAAATCCATCTGATACTTACAGCTGTAGTTTCGGTACCCGCAAGCAAAAAGTTGAAACCCTCGCCATTGTAGCGGAACTTCTCCTCCTCAGACATAGTCTTGTCCTTACCCATGACTTCAGCGAAAACACGTCCGTTCTCTGGGTTCTTCAAAGCCTGGCCAATGTACTGGGGAATGGTTACGTTCATGACTCGCATGACAGCCTTGATATCTTCGCCGAGATAATCAGCCATGAACGGTAGGACCTGCGCCATCTTTCGACCCAAAACGTTGTGACGCATCATGTATGCGCTCTTGAAGAATGACTTGACCCAGGTTGCGAAGTTTGGTTCCCAGCCTTCCTGTGCGACAAAGCCCATGGGCTCACCGAATGCGTATTGGGAAATCACGTCGGCAGTATAGCAGTTGAATGCTTCTTTGACGTCAAAGGCGCTTTTCCCAGCGAAAGTGAGCATCTTGTTCGCCGTCATCATGGCAAACTCATGTACTTCGCCCTCCAGCTTCAACATCTGTTGACGCGAGAAAAACTTGCTCAATGGCGCCTTCCGTGCGCGGTGTAGGTCATGGTCAACTGTCGAGAATCCAGTTACCGCAACAGGTCCGACTCCACCAGTGTTCAGTTGATGCTGCCACTTATCGCGCGAGCGACCGGGGCCAGCATATATCTCGTCTGTGAAAGCAGGGTCGGAGCAATGTAGTTCGTCTGGGTTTATGCGTACGATGGGACCGTATTGCTCGTGCATGCGGGCAATGACTTTGCCATATCGTCCTCCGAGCCACCAGTCGTAGTATGCTTCGTAGAGGTAGGATACAGCTGCGATCTTTGGGCCTGGGAAATGAGACAATGGATGGAAAGGTGATATGTTGTAAGCGGCAATGGCGATCCTATAGCCTATCCAGAGAACGACAAGCCATGTCGCGATCGCGAAGGGGAAAACTGACTTGGAGTCCTGTGAAAGGCCCGAATGGTCGTCCATGTTGGGAGTGTTGGGCAGTTCGACGACGCACAACTGCACAAAGGAGAACGCGATTGCATGGCATCGTTTCAGCGAGGGCAATGGTATATACCAATGGAGTGTCTCTAGTCGACTGATGGCTCAACAGGGTCGATCCTTTCTCCTTCTGATTGCTGGCTTTTGCAGTGCATCCGCACTTGGCGAAAGAACGGGCATCGCGTGTCCAGCGCCGAGAATGCGCCGTATCGACCCCACTGGGTTTTCATTTAAGAGTGGTATCATTGGTGCCCTAGGACCTTAGAGGATCATAGCGCCACGTGGAAAGGGAGGCCACATGCTCAAGTGGAGATGCGCGCACTCTGCGCGAGTCTTTGCGGGAATGTTGTCCGTTTGAGTTAATCCAAGTTTGGGACTCAAAACTCTTCGCCATCAGCCCCATGGTCTTAAGACACTAACAATTCCGTCGACAAGCGCGCAATAATGGTGCGCCTGGCTAGTAAAAGACCCGAGAACCTGGGACAGGGCTGTTTTCAAGGTCGGAGAATTTGCATATTTGTTCTGGAAGACATGCTCGCCATGCCTGCCGCCACAGGCAGAATGCGACTCAAGCCAAGAACAGACCTTGCCCAGGGATGTGGAGACGAACATGAGGTCTCTGTCCGTTCCCTGCTAATTCATGCTGCCGATGACCCTCGAGACGGAGAGTTGCGGCTGTCATACGGCAAGCGGATGAGGCGCCCGGCAGAGACCCTTGGCCCTGTGGGTCACATCCTGGGCTAGACCGTTTCACCGCCGGCAACATCTTGCCGCATATTACCATTCCCTTTCAGGCCTCATGTCTGTATTTCCGTTACGGCTTAACGTGCAGGAATGCACGAGATTCATGTCACTTCATTACGATCGTCATCTCGCGTAGTTTGAATTATCTGCATGCGTATCCGGGGAGCTCGAACACACATCCGAAAGGGATAGTTCAAGTGTTCGGCCAACGTTTGTGGCAATGATCCTTAAGGCCCCCACTGTTTGGCTTTGACAGGCAGGGAACTGTTTTCGGTCCGCAAGGCCAGGCCCGCTAACCCAACGGGCAATGCGATCATTGACGAAAGTCAAGAGGAGTTTTGAGGGAAGACAGGAGACCACAGCATGGATCAGGTTTTATGAACACTCTGTCGCCCCGACTCATCGCCCGGTCTTCTCTCCTTCGTTCTTTCGTCAACACCAGTTCTCACGGCCGGATCCACTCTTTTAGTACTTTGTTCATTACTTTGCATCTCTGTAGCATTGCCTGAACGCGTTGACTGCGTGCGTGGCTCGCACAGAGCAAGATGGCCGACATGGTGGAAACGATCGGTATACCGATGACCAGGAGCGGCCGTGATTCAATGATAGCGATGTCATGTCTATGGCTGCTCTTTGCAACCACTGTTTTCTTTCGGTTTCGCGGTCGCATGCGAGGACCTGGATTAGCACTGGACGATATCTTCGCAGGCATTGCACTGGTACGCATCGCGCTATCTTCATACTTGACATCCGAGCTCACAATCTTTGAAGGTCCTATCGACAAGTACCATCGGGTTGAATGCTGTGGGTAAGACTTGGATCTTCGCCAGAGTTATGGATATAGAGTTGACACCCAGACAGTTTTCACGATCGGAGTTGGTTATGACTTGGATAAGAACAATGCTGAGATGTTCCCTAAGCGTACGTCCGCTCTAAAAGTCGTTGCGTTTTAAGGAGGCGAATCAACTAACCAACTTAACAGTGATGCACAACCTTCCTGTTGTCATGCAGATAACGTTTGCCTTCACTTTGATCTACATCTGGTGTCTCGCAGCTCTCAAGCTTTCACAACTGGCTCTATACCACCGCGTCTTCCAGCTCCAATTGCGCCTTGCAGTCTATATCGTCGGCGGTATAGTCGTCGCCTGGGCTATCATCTTCAACTTTGTCTTCATCTTCCTTTGCGACCCTATCTCGCAACAGTGGACCATCGAACGAGTTGGACACTGTATGGATCAAATGTTGCTGCTCAAGTGTCTGATCTTGTCAAACATGGCTACCGACCTCATGATCGTGGTAATCCCAATCCGCTGCGTGTGGCAGTTGCAAATGCGAAAGACGGAAAAGCTTGCTGTACTGGCATGTTTCGGCTTGGGTTTGGCCTGTGTGGTTATTAGCATCGCGCGTTTCATCCTCATATATACTATTGGTAAGTTATGCTTGCTTACACGTGTTGAAAAGCTGGGCAGAAAGACTGACAATGCACAGATCTTATCGGCAACCTCACAGGTACATCGGGAACGACCTTTATGCTCTGCACTGTCGAGCTCATGCTGGCCGGTCTCTGTATCAACATTCCCATGTTACGGCCGTTCTACCTTCAGTGGCGCCAAAAGTACAAGAGCGCATCAATGAGCAATACTGGAAGACTCAGTGCGATCAAGAGGTCGAACACTGGTGGTCTGGGATCGCAGCAAGCGAGGCCAGGTCACTACACTCAGTGGATGGAGTTGGTAAGTCTCACGAAGCAGACACAGGGCGATCGATGAAGCTAACTGAACACAGCACGACAAAGACCAAACGAACATCACTGTTACGGGCGACGACGCAAGTTCCGAACGAAAACTTACCTCAGAGCCACTACCGTTCGATGCCATCCAGGTCTCTAAAGACTTTACAATTACCAGAAATTGAGCAACTAGACACGCCAATGTCGCCATACACCGGATCGAGATAGGCACTTGAGTTCTGAGTGCGTCCCAACGAAGGGATGAAGTGCTCTCTGGCAGGGCTTGGGTCGATGCTCGGATGCGAGCCATCAATATCGCCCGTCTTAGGCTCGGAGTATATATCTCCTACCAAAGCCGTCCAATGCCGCAGAGCACAGTATTAGTTACCCGCTAGTGCACTGCAAGATAACTACAAAAATGTCTAGCAAAGGATCTCACGGATACACATGATGATACGAAGGCTAGCAATGGAAAAGATGGGAACCCTAAATATAAACACCCTCTATCATGGTAATAAGAGAGCAAACTCAAATGTTTATGTATAACTACGAAACGTGCCATTGATACCCCACACTCATCGCGGCAATGCACGATGGCAGATCGTGCATCCGAAGATTTCACCGGCAAGACCCGTCATGGTTCGCGAGCGAAGACCACACGATCGTCGCCACTTTACACGGCCCGCGATGATGCACTGTCAATCTCAAAATCCCTGAAGTCAACTTCTCCACACTCTCCCTCCGCAAATATACCGATAATCGGTCCTACGAAATCTTTGTCGCTCAGATCCATAGTGGATACCTTTCCTATCTCTTTGACTTCTTCGCTGTCTGTTCCATACGACAGGATGTACTCCATCTCCGAATACTCACATACAAGCTGAAGAGTTTGAAATGCTTTCTCTAGTTTGACGTGTTTCTGGTCATCGATACCTTTCGCTGTATTGCATACATGGAGCCTAATGCGGGGAGCGGAAGAGTCCAAAGACGTGGTATACGACAAGGAGATGAAGCGATGTTCGTCTTTGTAGACTGCAAGGCCTGCATTTAGCGGCTTGAAGCTAGGTGCTGGTGATAGAACGGTGACGCTGCTTCTTCCATTCAATCGACGCTGACGTTTACCGACGAACGATGGCGATACATCTGCAGATTCCAGACCGTTTGGCGAAGCTGTGAGTGTCACCTGTTGTTCCACGATCTTGTAGTGAGACAGCATAGGGTCGTGGATGTATAAGAAGTCAACGTCGGGCGCGGCAGTGAGTCTTCTCGATGGGATAGGTACGACATCCAGGTTTTCGATTTGCATTTTCGCGCGATCAAAGGCGAGCCAACCATCATCACTCCACGTCCCCTTCGTGAGGAACGTTTCGCGCCCAAGTCCATATAGATTAGGAGCGCCCATTCTGATTCCTAGACAAACACCCCACCATTGTCCCTGTTTGTCTTCGAACGCTTCGCAGTGGCCAGTACACTGCACGTATTCATCGGTACCCGCAGCGCTCAGTATCGGGTTCTTAGGCGATGCTTCCCACGGGCCCTCAAGACTATGACTTCGCGCCATTGTGACGCTATGCCCTTCGTGTGTTCCTCCCTCGGCAATCATCAAGTAACAGAACCCATTTCGAAAATATACATGCGGGCCTTCAGGATAGATGCCACCAGTACCATGCCAGAGTTCCCTTTCATCACTCAGTTTTTTACCCGTCTTGACATCGATTTCAAAAAGTATGATCTTGGTTTTCGGACCTGGAGATCTTGAACCGCAAAGATATGCTCTTCCGGTGTGAGGATCGAAGAAAAGACTAGGATCGATACCGTAGAATTCGAAGTAAACGGGGTCACTCCAATCGCTCGAGTAGATGTCTGTAGTGAAGACGATGAAGTTCTGAAAGGAACTCTCTTTGCCTTCTTCCTTATGATTCACCACATTTGTGCACACGATGTAGAAGGTGCCATCATGGTAACGGATCGTTGGTGCGTATAGGCCACCTGTAGCGTAGAGATGATCATTGTTACCAAGATCGTGAACCAAAGTGGAGGACTTGGAGAAACTGAGCTGCTCACGCCTGTTGATAGCGTTCCCTATTTGATGCCAGTGGATGAGATCCTGCGACGTATAGATTGGGAGACCAGGGAAGAGATGGAACGTCGAGTTGACAAGGAAGTATGTGCCATCGACGAGGACAAGCGAGGGGTCTGGAGCGAACCCTCCAAGGATGGGGTTGATAGTCTGATTGCTGTTCACCATGTTGATGGCTCTATGGTCCAAAATCTAAACCAGAATTACTACCCAGAAAGTTGAATCATAGACTACTCTTGGTGTATTGTGGTAGTCGCAGGGATAGTACCGTGAACATATTCCCGCCGGATAAATACGCATGCTGGTCGCGTGAAGGACTCTTGGCCCTGCTGCGCTATCTCTTTCGGTACCATCTTACGCTTTGGGTTATAGATGCATACCAAGATCCTTCCAAAACAGAAGCTCATCTACAAATGTAGTCGTAACTACACATGCCCATCGACAGATATGTCTTCCTCTTCATAGATATCTTTTGCATATACCAAATTCTTCGATGGATCTTCTGTGCTTAAACGCTTCCAGATCACTATCTAGTAAACATGATCGACAAGTTGCCGTGAAACGGCTCAGGATCCGGGTAGATGGACAGTCCCAGCACAGACCCCAGTGCGTTGCAAGGCCTGTCAAGTACCGAGACTGTGGTATTTAGACGCGCTCCTTGGTAACGGTAGAAATCGTGCAAGCCATGGAATTGAAGCTCAGACGATGGACTGTCATCTGATATGATCTAGGTGACCAATCATAATACTACGTCTTAACGAGAATAGGCCTAGCGACAACAGAGTTCTCCACATTCCGAGCATTGGCAACGCGACACCGGCAATAGAAGCGGCAATACTCACGTCCATCACCAACGAATTTATTGTAGAAGGCTGATAAGGTTCATTCTTTAACCGGTTGAACCCCATGGGGTTGCTGCACGACTAGTTGACTTCCCCGCAATCGACTAAGGGCTCAGTCGCGTGGCTGCATGGCTTCAGACTGGTTCAAATCGGCCTTGCTGATACAATACCTAGAATTGTCAAGACCGCAGCGCCTTGGTGGCGCGAAGTACAAGAGTAAAATACGAGAGATGCGTGCTTGACTGCGGGACAAGGCCAGGCAAATGTGCGCATTCAACCAGCTTGGCTTCTTCCCAAGGGTTTGTTTTGGCTACCGAGATGTGCGAAGTAAGACCAGATAGATGCCAATAGTCAGGATTGTATGCCTCTGGGATGCTGTGTGTGGCGCGGCGTGGAGTGTATATAGAAATCAGTAACCCATGCATCTTCAGTGCTCCTTTTTGCTGTAGGAGCTGTGTCATCTTTTTTCATCACAGCAACGACCATTTTCCACGATGGCGATCTCTTTCCGTCCACCCAAGACCACTCAGAAGGTTGTACCTATCAAACCGCCGAAAGGACATTTCTTCTTCGCTGGTCGCGCATTCCCAAGGGTGCCGTGGTGGAAGCGAGCCAACCTGCGCAGACTATACATATACATAGTCATCCTGATTCTGACGAACACTGCCAATGGCTTCGATGGATCAATGATGAACGGTCTGCAGTCATTATCCTACTGGCAAGACTACTTTGGAGAACCACGTGGTGCCATGCTCGGTTTCTTCAACTCATCCATGTCTCTGGGCTCGCTCATCGGTCTCTTCTTCACTCCTTATCTCATTGATTGGAAAGGCAGAAAGATCGGTGTAGCAATTGGATGTGTCATCATGTTATTCGCTGTCGCAATACAAACTGGGGCGCAGAACATCGGTATGTTCATTGCAGCTCGCTTGGTCCTGGGCTTCGGAGACACCATCGTTCTTGGATCAGCGCCGTTGTTGATCGCGGAAATCGCTCATCCGCAAGACCGTGCGGTTTTGGTAACGCTCTCTGGCGCCAGCTATCACTCCGGTGCGTTCATCGCATCCTGGGTCACATATGGTACACTCCAGATGAAGGTATGTCAAGACTTTCTCCTTTTACATATCGCCTTGTTCTTCCAGTAGAGACGTGATCCTAACTTCTCATAGAGCGACTGGTCTTGGCGACTTCCTTCCCTCTTACAATCAATTTGCTCCCTTATAATTCTTGGTTTCATCTTCTTTATGCCAGAATCTCCACGTTGGCTATGCAACAAAGACCGCCACGAAGAAGCACTCGCCGTGTTCTCCCGTTGGCACGGTGAAGGAGATGAAAACGACGAGTTTGTCCAGCTTGAATTTGCCGAAGTACGCGCCGCCATCGCGCTTGACAAAGAACAAGACCGAACCAACTGGTCAGACTTCCTCAAAACCAAGGGCAACCGTAAGAGAATCATCATCATCACTGCGATTGGCTTCTTCAGTCAATGGAGTGGTAACGGACTGATCTCTTACTACCTCAAATATGTTATGGTAAGAAGCCTCGTGTACGAACAGCGTTTGAGGTATACACTGACTTTGTACATCGTCATCTTAGGATAACGTTGGCTTGACTGACCCTCAGACACAACTTGGTATCAATGGTGGTATGAAAACGTTGGCGCTGTGCGAGAACTTCCTTTTCGCCTTCTTGGTTGACAAGCTCGGTCGCCGTCCAATATATCTGTAAGTATCGCTGTGTCAACTGCATGTGACACACGCACTGACTTTTGGCACTCCATTCAGTATTTCCACCATCGGAACCTTTGTCATGTTCAATATCTTCACCATCATTTCCGCCAGGTATGACATTGCGCCTCGGGCCCCTCTTGGTAAAGGATTTATCGTTAGTATTGTAAGTTTCGCCTGCCATTCTTCAATGCACAAGTGGCTATACTGACCTTGACATCCAGTTCTTCTACGGCATTTTCTACGATATCAAGTCAGGTATCATGGCCGGCTATACCACCGAAATCTTGCCTTATGGTCTGCGTGCCAAGGGTTTCACGTGGCTCAACTTCTGCGTTACAGCTGCTCTTTTCTTCAATCAGTTCGTGAATGGTATTGCGCTCGAGGCACTCGCATGGAAGTACTACATCTGCTATTGTGTTTTCCTCGCTTTCGAGATCGGCGTCATCTACTTCTGCATCGTGGAAACAAGGTACACGCCCATGGAGGAGATTGCGAGGTTCTTCGACGGCGATGATGCGGTTGATGTCGGGGAGGCTGCCTTGATGGACGTCAAGGAGAAGGGTGTCTCTGGTGGAGAGAAGGACGTCTCGGTGTCGCACATTGAGGTCACAAAGTAGGAAGATTGCGATTAGTGTCTGGTATATGACGTCGGATATGTAGGAGGTCTGTATATATGCGAGTGTGATTTATGATTTCACCGAAAGAATCTGTGTCGAACCGTCACGTCCAGTGCCTAAGTAGCTCTACCGATTTCGATGACTCGGATACTGCTGCCCAAAGAGATACCTTAGGTGATGGTCGCATTTCCAAAAACAAACGTACGTGCACAAAGTTATTGTTATGGTGCGGAGATGGAAGCGTCCTAGTATAGCCGATTGGCCACTGAGAGCACTTTGGCGGATGGCAAGGCGGCGGGGCCGCCTCATCCAACGTGCCAACCTCGCGACACCAGGACACATCCTTGGAAGTCTTGACCGCGTCATGCTCAGCAGACGATACAGCTTCCAGCGTACAACTCAGTGCGCAAGACAGTCAATCGCATCCTACATAACGCCATGAGCGTTTTAACCAAGCATCCAAGCCGAAAAGCTTGCTGTCTGCTACTGTCAACGGTTCCGCAAGTGCCGATCACCCTATCTCCTGCTTCTTCGAGCATCGTCATTGCGCTAGCACAGGCGCACTACTTTATCCACCTTCCCTAAACATGGTCGTTCTCGCGTCTATGATATGGGCTGACAGGGTAGCTATCACCGTCGTCATACTTCCGTGTCCCTGCGTGCTGAGGTAGATATATAGGTACGTGCTGCCTCTTGTGCGCCCGTAGCTAACGAGTACGCATCGTTCCATCGGTATCATGCGCTTTTCAATTGCTGTCGCAGCGGTCCTGGGCGGCCTTCAGGCTGTTTCTGCGCTCAAACTCTCGCCGAGAAATGCGGTGGAGAGAGAAGAGCAGGTACGTATCTCTTTTTGTGCGTGGCATGGACGTTGTTGTGGTGTATCTCTCCACTTTGTACCTCGTCCAATGTTGCATTTTCTACTGCAAAATGCATAAAATGCTTTCACAGCCAAACGGAGCCTTCTCGGTTGACAACGGACATGAAGCATCAACGCGAGACAAATACCGCCGGCAGGTGAGCACTTGAATCTGACAGAATTTTAGGTGCAAGCTGCACGGACGCGACGCAGCCTCGCGAAACGTGAAGACACGGACCCTACGCTGTTGTACCCCGAGTACAACATTTCCGTGCCAGTCGACTTCTTCCATAATGAGACACGGTACGAGCCTCATAGCAACGAGTCTTTCAACCTGAGGTACTGGTTTGATGACACGTACTACAAGCCTGGCGGACCGGTCTTTGTTCTTCTTGGTGGAGAAACCGACGGAGAAGGTCGCCTCACGTTCCTTCAGAAGGGAATCGTTCACCAGGTCATCAAGGCTACTAATGGTCTTGGTGTCATCCTCGAGCATCGTTACTATGGAAAGTCCTTCCCGGTGCCCGATCTGACGACTAAGAACATGCGGTTCTTGTCGACTGAGCAGGCGCTTGCTGAAATCGACTTCTTTGCGAAGAATGTCAAATTTGAAGGCATCGATGCGGATTTGACTGCGCCCAACACCCCTTGGGTCGTCTATGGTGGTTCATATGCTGGAGCTCAGGCTGCTTTCTTGCGAGTTGTATACCCAGAGACTTTCTGGGGCGCAATTTCCTCTTCTGGCGTGACCGTCGCAATCTACGACTACTGGCAGTACTTTGAGCCTGCTAGACTCACCGGACCTCCCGATTGCATGAAGAACACGCAGCTTCTGATCGACGTGGTCGACGGTATTCTCATCCGCCAGAACGACACCTCAAAGGTTCAGGCGCTCAAGGATGTCTTTGGTATGGGTGATGTTACGGACAACCGTGACTTTGCTGGCCAGATTACCGGTGTATATGGTCTGCAGAGCACCAACTGGGATCCTGAAGAGAATTCGCCTTCTTGGTTCAACTGTGAGTGTCCCTGTGTGGAGTACATGTGAGGCATATACTGACTTTGTACACCCATGTTTAGATTGCCAGAACATCACAGCAGAGGAGCCTACAGGCGAGAACCTCCGCCCAGCTGTTGCTGAACTTGTCTCAGCAGCTGGCTACACCAACGATACCGTTGTGCAGAACATCACCCTTAACGCTATTGCCTGGCTCAACAGCACCGCGCTCGCTGGATGGCGCCGCTCGAACAGGACTCAGGATTCGTACTTCACCACGCTCAATGCCACTGCGCTCCAGCAATACACATCCCTTGAGGATTACGGCGCAACGAGCTGGAGCTACCAAGTTTGCACCGAGTGGGGATACATTCAAACCGGAAATACCCCGGCCGATATTATGCCCCTCATCTCGCGTACTCTCGATGTCGAGTATCTGACCTTCTTCTGCCGTGCACAGTTCGGCATCGAGCACCCTCCAGAGACTGAGCGCGTCAACAAGTACGGCAACTACAGCATTGACTACGAGCGCCTTGCCCATATTGGAGGTAACGCTGATCCGTGGAGACCCGCTACCCCGCTATGGTACCCAGAGAGCAGGAACGACACCACTGATCGCCCGTGGCACCTGATCAGCCATGGTGTACATCACTGGGAGGAGAATGGTATCTTTGAGAACCAGACCACCCCCGAATTGCCCCCACCGCAGGTCGTGTACGCTCAGCAGTACCTGAAGAATTTTGTTGTCGACTGGCTGAAGGGTAAGTCTTGCAGTTCTGACGAATACACCTTGGATAGCTGCTAACGATATACAGAATTTGAGGCCCAGAAGGAACACTCTGAGCTTCGCTGAGCTTGAGATGCTTTCTTCACCGTCGAGACGACACCATTACGCGCAAGGTGTGATTGCTGCCTTGATATTCACGGCTTAGAAGCCTAGATATCGATTAGTTGTGATCCAGGTCATAGCTGCTCTGGTTTATCGTCATCAACAAAGCACATCATTCAAATGCTATAGTGCGCTGCCACTCCAGAATCTTAAAACTTTAGATGCTTGTGATGCCAATATCGAGTAATAACATTGTATAATGTACACATTACGAAATTTAAGTTCTACAGCTCTTTGGGCGCTCAATCGCTAAACACGCAAGCATTGCACCGGTCTATTGGATGCTGTTCTGAATCCAAGCCTGACCGTCACTCTGTACAATTTCCCCACCAGTGGTCTCGCCAATCTTGACCGTAACATTAAATCCCGTAACCACTGGGCCTCCACTAGCACCATACAACGAGTAAATTCCGGCGTTCAACAAGATATCCTTGCCCTTGTAGGAGTCGCTGGCCAGTTCCTCAGGCACGGTAGCAGTGATTGTAACATTGTCCTGTCCCTGGTTGCTCTTCTCAGGACCTAGGTACGCGGAACCGGTGAAGGCGCCCAGAGAACCGGGGTAACCTGGCGCAATGTCGAAACCCCAGGCTACTGCCACGTCGGCGACAGATTGGATGTAGCCTTCTGAGAGGAGGGTGAGAGTGAAGGTGCTGTTGGGTGCGAGCGTTGAAGGGGCTGCGATGCCGATCAGGCGAGAGGATGCGAGAGTTGCAGATGTGAGGGCTGTTGCGAGGGTGGAGAAACGCATTGTGTTGGTAGTATAGGCTTATAGGATCCTAGATAGGCGGTGCGTGAAGTTTGTTGACGATGTGGAGGCCGTTTTAGGTTGAAGCTTGAATGTGTATATGAGGTCTGTTCGGGTGTTGAATGAATTATATACCTACGGCCGACACTGGAAACGCACAGCCATCTCGCATCACATCATACCATCCAGTGTGACCCTATCTCCACAAAAAGTAGGAGACAATTACCGTAACAGGGATATCGGAAGATTACTCTGTCAGCCATCCCCTGTAAGCTCGTGCAGATCTCCCGGCGCAGCCACGGTGACCTCTCGGGCGGCGTATAAATTGCCGATCGATTGACAATGTCTCTATTTTGGTGTCAATACGAGACTCGTAAGCCGCAACTTCCGAGTCGCTGTGAGGAGGTGGAGGTTTTTTGAGGACTGGTACGTCATGCGGCCGACGGAAGCGGAGGGAGAGCATGTGGAGCTCGTACAGGTGGCGGAAATAACGTCATTTAAGCTCATGACAGAAGGCTTACCCCCAAAACGCGGAGGTTGCATCTTCAGGATGCATCACTTGTTGTGCTAAGACTTGCTATGACATCTTCTGCTTCTCGTTAAAATCATGTCAAATACATTTGCTCTATTATCACTATTAACCTAGGCTGAAGCGCAAAAAGAAAGACGATGGCCGCATTCAACTACCTCAAAACTTGTAGTTCTTACCGTACTGTTCCTTCTGGCTCGTCGCGGGCTTCCACTCAAAGTGATGCTTGCCTTCCATTGGCTTCTTGACATTTGCATCTTTGTCGCCCTTCTTGTCGAACATGTGACTGCCAAAGTAATCGAGCTCTGCTTCGTAGAACGATGTCGGTAGGTCGGTACCACTAGCGACTTTGAAGTACTCCAGCGTAGCGCTTATGGCAGGTATTACTTGATCCGTCTCTACAGCTTTGGCGACAATGTGACGAAGGGCTGGGAAGCAGTTCTTTACGTCCTTGGCAACGCGAGTCGAAAAGTTGAGGTTCAAGTCTTCGGGCTTGGGATTGGATTTGAGGACCGGCGCGAGGATCTCGTCAGAAATGTAGTCTGCTTGGATGATACATCCTGCTCGCCAGATTTGCCAGATTTGTGAGTAGTCAATTTCCCACTTGTGCTCTTGATCTGCTTTGGCAATGACATTCATGCCTTGGATGTAGCTGGCGAGACATGAGGCGTATGTTGCTTTTCTCAAATCTTCAAGGAAAGCCTTCTTGTCGGAAATGTCCAGCTGGCTAGGAGGGAAACCTCCGTCGGCAGCCTTGCTGGCTTGCTCACGGTCGCCGCGGAAGGCGGACGCAAGGCGGAATGCGTGCGCGATGTTGAGGGTGAAGGCTGGTACGTGAAGTTCAATGGCCTCGGTGTTGCTCCAGATACCTGTGCCTTCTTCGCCAGTGACGTCCTGAACGACCTTGTCGAGGACTTGTGAGATGACAAGAGGATGGTGTTTGGGATCTTTTTGGTTGGGCTTTTCGCCTGAGTCGCGTTTGTGAGATAGATCGGCGCCGATGGAGACAAGGAAGGTGCCTCTCTGTTATAGTTAGTAAGGAAAGCTTCCAGGGTCATAAAGCGCAGACATACCAGCTCGCCTTCTGAGTTCCATTCGGATAGAACGTCGCCAATCTCCTCGTAGTCCATGCCCATCTTTCGCATGATGCCCCAGGCTTCGCAGATGGCGCTCATCATGCCGTGCTCGATGCCGTTGTGCATCATCTTCACGTAATGTCCTGCGCCGCCCTTTCCAATGACGCCCACACAAGGTTTCTCGTTCTTGTCTTTGGCTGCGACCTTTTCTAGTAGTGGAAGAACTTCCTTGAGCGCAGAGATGTCACCGCCAGGACACATTGAAGGTCCCGCTCGCGCAGCCTGGTACCCACCACTTACACCACAGCCAATGTATCGGATGCCAGTGCCCTCTGTCTTCTTCTGTCGGCGCTCGGTGTTCTGGAAGTGCTCGTTACCGCAGTCTAGGATGATGTCGTCGCGGGCGAGATGTGGCTCCAGACCCTCGAGGACCTTGTCGCCAACGCCGCCATGTGGAAGAGAGAAGACGAGGAGGCGCGGTGTGGAGAGTGACTTGCACAAGGAATCGTAGTCTGTCGCTCCATTAGCCCTCGATTGTACCGTGGTCGATGCATTTCCACCTACCATTGTACTTTTTGATCTTTCCGTTGTACCCCTGCTGCTCAGCCTTGTTGATGACTGCATCCATTGCCTGCTCAGACGGGTCCGAGAGCGAAACATTGACGCCGTCCTCGGCGAAGAGCAGGGCCATTCCACCGCCCATGCTCCCGCAACCGATCATGGCGATCTGGCATGGTTAGTCTTGTTGAGTATGAGATGGGGACAAGTACACACATTAGTGAATTTGGACATTATGCTAGTTTACGTTCTCTTCTTCCTGTCGCGAGCGGAAGGAAATCAAGAGCGAGGAGACTAGTATGATGATGTACAGGTACGTGAGGGACGAGAAGGACGGGAGTGTCGGGTCGGCGTAGTGTACGAGGTTGTCGAGAAACTGGAGCATGATGAAAGACGCAGGTCAAGAGTTTGTCATGGAGCAATTCGAGTGACGTCGGCGGGGTGTGGTAGCTGAACCTAGCTCAGTGCTAGAGTACAAAGGCTGGTGGGTGGCTCTTTTATCTGTGTGTTCCCGGCTGTGCCGTGAGGGGTGGAGACGTGGGCCATGATGTATGCAGGCAGCGGGCACAGCTCGTAAGCGTCGGACTTGCGGCTAAACAAAGGGCAGGCGCGGTGGAGGGTGAGGGACGAGTTTGGGTCGCGTACTGTGGGAAGGCGCCGCTCTCCCACTAGCGCGAACTGCCTCGACTGCGGAAACATTTGGCGACGCCGAAAGCTTGACAACTCCAGTCCCTCACCACGATACCCGCTGTACCCCCACCGACCAATTACATTCCGCAGCCATGGCCGACGCAGAAACCATGGACATTGACCAGCCCGAGCAGCCCGAAGTCTCGTCGGCTGACCCCAACGCCAGCGACGCGCGCACCGACGCAGGCGCAACAGCTGTGCGCTCCATCGAAGGCTGGATCATCATTGTCACCAACGTGCACGAGGAGTGCACCGAGGAGGATCTTCAGGACATGTTTGGCGAGTTTGGAACGATTAAGAATCTGCACATGAACCTGGACAGGAGGACGGGTTATGTCAAGGTACGCGCCTGATGTTACATGTCCAAGCGCGTGGCAGAGCTGACCTTGTATAGGGCTACGTCCTCATCGAGTACGCTACCTTGGAAGAAGCAAAGGCCGCTATCAAGGGCGCCAACGGCGAGGAGCTCCTTGAGCAGAAGGTCACCGTCGACTTTGCCTTTGTGCGCCCTCCGCCAGCCAGCAAGGGCCGCCCTCGCGACTATGACAAGCGCCAGAGCGGACGCGGTGCTGGAAGAGCCAGGAGCAAGAGTCCTGGACGCGACGGTGACGACATGGACGATGAGTAGTTTCTGGACGAGCGGGCATCCTATGCTCTCATTATTCGAGCTACGTTGTGAAGCAGAGGGAAGGACCACATGGGCAGGAAGCCTAGCAGTTGCTTCTGTATCATACCCAGGACGTGTCCTGTAATACCAGCTTACCGGCTTACCTCTTTGGGTAGGTCGGGTTTTGACTTGACCATTGTAAGTACACAACTACTGCGCTCTTAAGATGATGGACTAACACATCTGCAGACTTGCCTGTGCTTGACGAATACGGCATTGCCCTTGTCTCACTATGGTGCTAGCAGCTCCGCATGTATGACATGATGTCTTGAGTGGACAATTCCTGTGGTCGACTGCACTGTCACTGTTGGACAACGGATTCGTAGAACGAAGGTTGTTGTGGTCTTGTAGCATCTTCTATAGCGTAAGTGTGGTGACCTTGAGCCATGACGTAAGTAACTGAGTGTTGTTGCAATCGAAGCGAAAGCACGAGGCCAGAAACGAGCATATTGTTAAGCGTAGATGCATCACAATCCCAGCCTGTAGTGGCGCCAGACGAAAGAAAACGCAACCTCTCATTGGCTTCGATATCAGCCTCCAAGACTTTGGTAAATCTCCTGCTCTGCACATTCAAACATGTTCTTCGCGAGTGAGATTCGTTTCTGAGATTAGACCAGGAGCACTCAGGTACTCAAGGTTTCGGAGGTCACAACATCAAACCTGAGATATGAGCCTGATAAACACCACTGTGCTCAAAAGCGGAAACGTCCTGGCGCCCTCCTGGCTTGGTCTCTAAATCTTCTTCAAAGACTGAAAACGGGGAAGTAGTATTCGGAAAATGGCGGGCAAAACTGACAAGATCTACTTGAATAAGTTACAGTACATCTTTACACATTTGAGAAAGCATGTGGAGATGTCTGATAAGCGTAAGCTTGTGAAATCTCTGCTATGTCAGCCACCCCACTTGAAGTCGCGACTTGACACGTCTGTTCGAGTAACATTACGAGCGGCCTTCTTTCTGTTCCTGACACTTTGAGTATATATTATATTGTAAATGCATCTCTTTCATCAACAACATCATCCGGTGAGATGGCCGAGCGGTCTAAGGCGCTAGCTTCAGGTGCTAGTAGAGAAATCTGCGTGGGTTCGAATCCCACTCTCATCATCATCTTTTTGCATCTTTTTGCCTTTTTCTGGTTGCTGTTGGTGTAGTTTTTTGCGACAGTTATGGTGGTGCGTAGGAACCACGTGAGGGTCGCAATCAAGCTTAGCGTCATCCCGCCTCTCCATCACAATACACGTGCGAGACGTGTGTATGGCCTCGTTGACTCTGTAACGTCTTCGGCAATTCTCCTGTCCAAGAATACGATGCGACGAATATCAAGCCCGGGCAGGATCAGCCACCCAAGCCCGCACGGGAAGGTGGACTTGGCTGGGATCGTGTACGCCTCATGCACTCGCGGCACATGCCTCCTCCGCCATGCTCTCCACAGTAGCCGATAAGAACCCTTCACTGGTCTTCTGTATTGATCTCGGTGTATATGCTATAGCAATTCTAAACGTAGCTTGCTCCCAGAGCGGCTCGGTGGATTGCTCACGCGTCGCATAGCGTTCAGCCCTCGGTCAGCGCAATCACGGTGTCGGCGAGTACAGCTACCTGGCCTTCGCAATGAGGATACCACGCGTCGCGTCGCTCTGGCGACTATGCGTCTCTGTTTCCTTGCTTACGTCGGCGTTTGCAACCAGCTCCATCGCTAGTAATACGGGATCGCCAGCTTCACAAGGTGAGGCTAAGAGATACCAACTCAATAGCTCTCACTAATATGTCGCAGAAGCAGAACAACCGGTCTACGAGCCCGAGAATCAGAATGTCGCCAGCTCATCTACATCTCCCAGCACAGCCAGCTACACGGTCTCCGAAGCCAATGTCCCCCAGGATCTCCACTCCGCCCTGTCTACAATGCAGGACCAGTACTTCTCTGTGTGGCTCGGCAAGTACACAACAGCGATCGACTGGACAGCAGCCGTCATGTCTACCTATGTCTCGGCCACCCTATCATCGCTCTCGCGTTCGCTGTCCTATACGATGCCAGGCACGTTCGATAAGAGCCGGAAACTGGACGTCGAGGCACAAATGGTGGAGAACGAGATCAACAGATACTTTGCGCAGACCACTGCCTACTACTTTGGCGAAGATGCCTTTGCCATCAGAATGCAGGCATTCGACGACATGCTGTGGGTAGTGTTGGGCTGGTTAGAAGCGACCACTTTCATCGAGAGCCATTCCGTTGGACACTACACGTCTGACAACATTGGAGGAAAAAAATGGCATGCCAATCAATTCGTACCTGCTTTCGCACATCGCGCCCGCGTGTTCTACGAACTAGCTGAGAAGGGATGGGATTGGAGACTTTGCGGGGGCGGCATGACGTGGAATCCTCGTCTCCTACCATACAAGAACGCCATTACGAACCAGCTCTTCATCTCAGCGAGCATCAACATGTACTTGCAATTTCCGGGCGACGACAACTGTTCGCCGTTCCTTTTGCAGCACGATGAACCAGAGCTACCCAAGACCCAACTGTACGACGACTGCGACGATGCGCACCGCGGGCGGTATGATCCCGTGTACCTTGCGAACGCAATCAATGCGTACGAGTGGCTGAAGAACGTCGGGATGACAAACGACCAGGGGCTCTATGTTGATGGCTTTCACATTGGAGGCTACCGCACAAATCATAGCAAGACGACGTGCGACGAGCGAAACGAAATGGTCTACACCTACAACCAGGGTGTGCTCTTGTCTGGGCTGCGCGGGTTATGGGAAGCTTCCGGCAACATCTCGTATTTGGAAGATGGGCATGAGCTCGTCAGGAACGTCATACGCGCCACGGGCTGGACAAGATCTGGATCCCGTTCCCCATCCTCGTCTAGCACGAACTCGCAACAGCGTCAGAGCAAGGTTTCGGAAAACAAGGAAGAGGCATTGCCAACTGATTGGGCAGGTCTGGGCTACAACGGTGTCCTAACAGAATCGTGTGACCCCTCTGGACGCTGTAGTCAAGATGGTCAAACATTCAAGGGCATCTTTTTCCACCATCTAACTTCCTTCTGCAATCCTCTTCCATCCCGACCGACTAGACCAGGGAAAACACACGCAGCGACTCGAGAGACGGCCATGTTACACGCGAACAGCTGTAGAGAATACACTACCTGGGTGACACACAACGCCCAAGCCGCCCTTCAGACGCGTGATGAAGCAGGAAGATTCGGATCATGGTGGGGCGCTCCACAGACACCGTTTCCATCCTCCTCGCACCATCGCAAAGCATCTGCTTCTGACGGACGCCCTTCCCTCCCACAGAACGCAACAGACTACCGTAACATGCATACGCAGCCCGATGATGGCATGTACATGGAAGGCGAGTTCCAGGAGCCCTCTGAGTGGTCCATCTTCAACGAAGACGTTGAGAATGAAATCACAAGGAGGGGTGGGGGCGATCTCAACGACCGTGGCCGCGGCCGCACAATCGAGACACAAGGCAGTGGTCTTGCAGTCGTGCGAGCGATGTGGGAGTTTTTGCGCCGAGCAGAAGGAGCAGAGACCTTCCCGGTGTGAGTGAGGCTAGCGATTAAACCATCAATTGCTGACGCACATGATACGCCCCCGGACGTAATGCGGCCTTGAAAATTCCTGTTGACTTGTCGAAACAGATATACCAAGTCCTTCTCTTATACAAATGACGCGATCCTTTCCCGTCCAAATAGTATCGGCAAGATACATTCAAAATGGTGCGAGAGTAGCATCTTACCGCCAGCAATGCGCTAGCTACTCAGTGTCTTGGAGTTGTACATGCACATACAACTGTGTTGTCAGACGGGCGGGGAGGCGTGCTGTATTCTGCTGGGGAGGACACACGAAAGATGGCTTTGGGATCTCTAAGCGTGCGGGATAAGAAGATAGATGGAAAGACCTGGGCCACTGAAGTGGTGAATTAGCATGAGATATACAAGGCAAAGAGCGGTCTCGAAGGGTGACGAGGCTAGTATTGGATATAGAAACGCGTGGACCGCTACTAATATTCCGCCTTCACTGCTCCTTTGCTTAGTCTTTATGATTCCTCTTCCAAATGCTACTCATTTTTCCTAGCCCCTTCTTACATAATGCCCAACTCTCCGAAACCTTTGAGAATCTCCTTATCCACACGGCTGAGCCATTCTTCCTGGAAGGCTTGTTCTCCGCCTACTTGCTGTATAGCTTGCTGAAGATGCTCTCTGACAAATGCAACAAGGTTAATCTGATGGACGGGGTCAGTATAAATGAGTTCGCGCTTGCGTATATCCTCCGGTGCTTCGGGTTCTGTAGGGTGATAAGGTTCTGGAGGCCAGAACAGAGAGCTGGAATGAAGAATCAGTGTCTGCAAAGTTGGCAGAAATTAACACAAGGAAACACGTACTCTTGACTTCGATCGTCCATGCCATCCAGCAACTCTCCTAGCACATCCGTCCAAATCCCTATCAACGACTGCAACCTGCCCATCATCCAAGGCTGTCCTCCTTCTAGGAAGCGTGTGAGAACAAGACACATAAGCTTTTTGTTTGGTGCGTCGCCAATGTTCTCAATGTGGCTGAACCATTCTTCTAGCAACCAGTCCAGAGTCTTTTCTAAGCCCTCGCTCGATAGTGAGGAGAGTGCTTCCAGGAGAACAGAAGGTGAAGCAACTCCAATACGAGCTAATACCGTAAAGTAATCCGTCTCCACTACCCCATCGACCGCACGAGAAGGAAGCTCACGGTAGGGACCGTGGGATTGGTGGTGTGTCCATGCGCCGTGAAGGCCCTCCATAACTTTGGCTAGAAAGCCAGAGGATATCAGATCGCTCGTCAGAACCTTGACAGCGTTCTCGCCACCTACGCCGTCCGCGCCTCTAATGATGCAGGTTACGAGGTGTGTCATGATACCGTTCGCTTCAGGTTTCAAGCTGCCCAGTAGCTCCGCGAGGGCCTGAAGAATCGCGGGACGGAAAGAGTCTGCGAGGACGGCAGCGGGCGCGAGGAGGAGATAGGCTTCTGTAATCTCAATGGCTTTTCGTAGTGTTTCATTGTCCATGGAGAAGAGAGGCAACAGGTAGGGAAGGAGGTTGAGCAGCTCAGGTGGTGTGGGTTCCGGGGCTGACGGTGTTTGTGCGATGATAGAGGCCCATAGGTCAAGCGCATCTTCGAGGAGGTAGACCTGAGTCTCCGAACCAGGCTCAATAGCGCTCTGGATTATGGGCAAGAAGGAAACATGGAAAGAGCGTGACTCAGCTTTCATTGCATTTGTTAGGCGAGCAAGAAGGGTAAGGATGGCTTGCTTCATCAGATGCTCCTCGCCAGACTGCTCCCACAAGGGTGGAAGGAGAGCGATGATGCTATTAGCATACGGTGTGATCTAAGCCATATTAGTTCAAGTACTTCACGTCTCCAGGCTTTGACTTCGTCTCCATGCTTTGACTTACGTGGTGCTCCAGTCTATATACGACAAGACTGATCGTGTTGAGAAGTGCCATCTTCGTCTCTGGAAGCTCAACTTCTTGGACCAGCGCCATCAATCTATCTAACATAAGTTGTGAGTAAGGCAAGAACGCGTCAGCTTGGAATTCCCATTCGTCAGCGACAGCATGGAACTTCCTGCCTGCGGTGATCCGAACCACTTGGTCGTTCATCGGATCATTCTTGTCAAGCAGATGCTGGAAGATTTGGTATACGATAGGCTTCTTCTCCTTGGCCATCTTGATAGTTATCCACTGAGAGATGATGATGGCGATGCGACGGCGGATAATATTGTAGCCTGGCTTCTGTTTCGCAACCTCGACGACTAGCGTTTTCTCCAAGAACGAATCAAAGTCCACCTGGTCGTGTAGTATATCGGCTGCAAGCCCAATAGCGGTATATACGGAGTCCTTGAACAGGATATCCTCGTTCTCCGGAGCTGTGCAATGTCAGAGCGAGCCATTTGTTTTGAAAGCGAGTACTCACTTGCGACTGTATAGAAGACTTGGAGTAGCGGTTGAATGATCAAATTTTTGAAATTCTTTGCAAGGTCTAGGAAGAGCTTCTCGGCACAGGGTCGGATTGCAAACTCCCAGTCCTCTGCTCCCTCCTCCATCTTCTCCCACTCATCGGGTTCTTCCTCCCACATACGGAGATCGCTAGGCCGGAAAACGAAGAAGCGCTGCACCAGGGCTGAGATCATTTCACGTACAAGATCATCAGTGAGAAGGTCTGTTTTGATCATATGTGTGGCTTGGTTCTTCTCGTCCTTTTCCTGCTGATGCTTGAAGCGGAAGGTCTGAGTAGGGTAGAAGACCATCTTCACACAAGCACGGATTAGTAGCAAGCCCTTGAGACCCAGACGCTCGATGATGGGCGATTCGTCTTCTTCATCGCCATCGGTGCCGACTTTGGCACCCTCAATAGACTTTGAGCCCCACTGCTCGCCCAATCTTGAGATGAGACTCCAGTAGTCGCGCGCAAGATCTATCGAGTTGGGTAAAAGGACAAAATCTGCTGGATGAGTAGTAGCCATGTTGAGATGTAACTTGGAAAGCTGCATCAAGTGCTTGCCTATCTTCTTCTGGACTTCAACTGCAAGTGGCGAGTTTTCTGGTATCACATATTGCAGAAACTCTCCGAAATGAGTACGTGTTAGTGTCCAGAATCCTTGGACGTCCTTATCTCTGCCCGGGAACTCGTAGCCTGCAATGATCAACCGCCGCATCGTTTTGATGGCGAGTAAGCTGTTGTCGATGCTCTCAAGTGCGCCGCCTTCGTCGTCTCCGCCGTCGCGAAAGAAGGCTTGCCATGTTTGTACCTTGTTCACATAGATGGTGCCTAATACATTGAAAATTTCTGGTGCAACCGTCTGTAAGCTTTGCCGTGTCCTTAGAAGTCGCCCAGTTGATAATTCCTTGACAATGTATAGTAAGACGAGAAGAGCGCGAGGAAGTTGTAGTCGGTAAGCGTTCGGATCGGTCGAGGCGCGGAGGACATGGAGTAGTTGTTGGAACAGCTCAGGCCTGGGTGATGTTAGAGTAGGGAATGTCATACTCTTGTCCAGACTCACCAGTCATTGGGGAACTCGAAGCGGACAATCTTGGCAACTACCAAAGCATTCTGTAGTGCTAGGCGGTGGTCGGCTTCGTTGACGGCACTCTCGAGTAGGCGGGCTCGTATGGTAGCTTTGTCTTCTTTGCTCACTGCGCTACGCCCATGTCAGACTCTGTGTTGATGCGACATGGTATGGAGACGTACTTGGTGGCTGTCTTGCGCCAGTACTTGTCGATGCCATTCTTAAGCTGGATGATGGCGAGATAGCGGACTTCTAGTGGAAGGGACTGGTCCAGAAACACCGTCTGCAGTAGAGGGTAGTAACCCTGGGCCTTCTCCCACTGCTGGAGTTGCTTGGTGCCTGACTGAACCTGAGTCTGGTCCGCCGAAGACGCCGAGCGCAAGACATGGAACAGGATATTCTCAGTCAGAGGATTCGCCTCTCCCGGCACCTCAACGCTGAATTCGTTACTCATCCTGTGGTGTGGACACTTCAAGTGCTGCGGTAGTGGGGCAGTCGCAAGTAGGTGAAGTTGTAGACACGGAAAGGAAGCGGTGAGTAGCTGGGTGGATGCGATTCACGGTGAGAGTAAAGAATATGAAGCCTGCTCACCCAGGCTGTGACCAGTATGCGGCAAGTCTTGTTTGGGAAAACTATCTTGGTGTTTAGAGGAAACAAATTCGAGAAGCTCCCCACGTCACAGCTCGGACCCCCGAGACACGAGACGGCGACGTTGGGTGACAGCGTTTTGGCAGTTGACACAAGCCAAACTTGGGACTGTTAATTGCATACCGTCTATCCGACGTACACTTGGGGTTGCCCTGTCAGAGACGCATTGTCATGGCGTCCCCAGACATGGTCCTGGCTTGTCTGGAGAAGGCGTCGCGTGCGTCGGCTACTTCCCCAGCCAACCTCGGTCCGTCGCAACTCCAGTCTGGTCGGTCTCTCCATCACGCTATCATCACGCTGCATCCACATCTCGCACCATTGCCCAACGGCGTCCATAACCTCAGCCGCTCTGCCTGCACGTCGCCGCCTCCCAATGCTCCCAAATGCCCTCCGCAGACTTCGCCGCCGCCCAGCAACGCATAGCAGCCCGCCGCGCTCAACGCGCCCTTCAACAGCGGAATCACCATGAGCCTCCGCCATCAACCGCACAACGCGCCCTGTCGCGCCTGCCCTTCCCCTTCAGCAGCCTGTCCACCACGGGATTCAGCATCTGGGACGCGATAAAAGGCCGATCGGGGACACGACCAGAGTTCCGCGTCGGCCAGGTCGATGCGGAACTGCTCGACGAAGAACTCCTGACGCTGATGAAGGATCAGGTTGGCGAAGGCTTGAAATATTTTGGAAGCCATGTTACAGACAACTACTCGGCTGAAATATTGTTGGCATTGAGGGCCGTGCTATGGAAGTTGAGCATTTGGGATCAGAATGCGAGTTATGGCGCGCATCTACAGGGGCTGAGGTATACCGATGCGCGGAGTAGTGCGCCCAACCGTCCGCCGCCTAAACCGTGGCAAAAGGTCGCCTATGGGGCTGTCACAGTGGGAGGAAGGTATGCGTGGACAAAATGGGAAGAGTACCTTTTATCTGCGTCTGAGGACTATACTCGACCTGAGAGCCCAAGGTTGAAGCTTCTGACGCGCTTGAGTGAACTGGCAGGAAACGCGCATGACGTCCTCGGTCTTGCCAGTTTCCTAGTCTTCCTCGTCGACGGTCGGTATAGGACCATTACAGATCGCCTCCTCCGGCTACGTCTGACACCGACATCGCACATGACATCACGCGAAGTCAGTTTCGAGTACCTCAACCGCCAACTTGTATGGCACGCCTTCACCGAGTTCCTCCTCTTCCTCCTCCCACTCGTCGGCATCTCCCGCTGGCGTCGCATTCTGAGCCGCACATTCAAGAAACTGCGAACAACCGTACTCTCCCTTCTCGGCCGCTCAAAGCCCAACAACGATGAAGGAGATGAAGAGGCCAAGGCCGCCGGTGAACTAGCTTTCCTGCCCGAACGGACCTGCGCAATCTGCTACCGCGACCAGAACCCAACAACCGCCAGCGAAGCTGATATCCTCACCTCCTCAGCCGGTGGCGGCGGTGTCGTCGGCTCTGCAACAACAGACATCACCAACCCATATGAAGCCATCCCATGCGGCTGTATATATTGTTTCGCATGCATTGCGCAACGAATCGCAAACGAGGAGGGCGAAGGCTGGACATGTCTGCGCTGCGGCGAGACAGTCAAGGAATGCCGACCTTGGAACGGCGACATCATCGAGGAACAGCCCCGTCGGGTCGAGCATACTGAAGTGCACGAACGACCGAGTACAGCAAAGTCTGTTGGCTTCGCTACTAGTCACAACGATGAAGACAATGAGTTGGATGAGAAAGCTTTGCTGAGGCAGGTCGATCCTATGCCTGAGCAAGAAGACGTCACGGATGTGACGCAGGAGGAACAAGGTATTATGGGAACTACCCAGACACGCGGTCTGGATCTTGGCGAGTCACTATTCACCGAGAGCTCCGAATGGGCGCGTGCTAGTGAGGATCGAAGCAGTGATGATGAGCAGAGCGAAGAGTACGACGAGGACGAGGAAGAAGAGGGCGAGGAATTGGGCTTTTACGACCAATAAAACGTGGTAGGGTTTGGTTAGGCTGCACGACTGGATTGCTGTATAATTACTTGATGCGTTGATTTGCAAGATACCCTTATTTTCCAAGCTTGTTTGCTTCATTGTGCTGTGCTATTCAATGTCAATGAGCTATCATCATACTCATCCTTGGTGAATCCAGACGTGGGCTTGGTCTTGCTCGTTTCGTGAGTTGATCGCTCTTAGATAGATACTATATGCAAAGCCACTCTTTTCCGCGCCCCAGCGCCTTGGTTGATGCGGTCCGTCCTGCGTCGTGCGGCATCCGTGGGCTCTTGCCCTTGCGCCAGCCTCAAGGCTCTGTAGCATAACTGCCAACATGCGTAATCGCGACTTGGCTTTCTCTCGGTTTACACAGCAAACTACCCCTGATTTCATCATGTCCGCATAAACTCCGCAAACCTCGGCAAAGCAGCCATCTTCTCCTCCGGACTTGTCGTCTCCGCAAAGAAAATGAGTCGCTGGTTCTTGTCCTTTTTGCTCTTCTTCTCTTCCTTGGGCGCAGCCTCTTTTGTCACCTCGTTGATCAGATCGTCGACAGAGTTCGAGATGTCGCCGTTCTGACCTGGTGGATAGGCACCAGGCGGTGGAGCACCGAAACCAGGCCGAGGAGGTAACGCGCCAGGCTGGCCTGGTATGCTGCCAGGGCGTGCGGGTATAGCGCCGTTGGCAGGTGAGAAGGGTTGCGGGACGCCTTGTGGGGGGTATGCGGACGCACTAGGTGGAAAAGCCACAGGCGCGCCAGGAGGTGGCACGCCGTACGGGCTTTGGGCAACTGGGGGCGTCTGTATACGTGTTAGCCAGGTGTTTTCTTCATGCTCAGATGCTCGAGTACGTACAGCGTTCTGCACAGGCTCCACCGGCGCAGGTAGAACGCCGTTCTTTCGATCCTCTCGGAACTTGGCTGCCCTCTCCTCAATCTCCTCTAGACTCTCATTGATCTTCGGCCTCTTGTTTGGTGCTGCTTGTCCATTGACGTACGCTCCGCGCATAGGATTTCCGGTGATTCGCGCGCGTTCTTGCTCTTCAGCGAAATGTGCCTGTGTGACTTGCTGGTTGTGTTGATCTATTATCTCGGCGGGTACACCTTCCATACCGAAGATCTCGAGATCGAGACCTTGACGTCCGGGGTTGGCATTCTCAACGTGGGTGAGCGTCTCCTTGTGGACTTGGTTCATATGCACGGAGAGACCTGAGCAGGTGTTAGTATCGCTCTAACACATGAGGTCTTGAGTCGGCTGGTGCGTACCTCCAGCGGTATTTAACCGTCTTCCACAGCGGTCGCATTTGAAATGTTTGGCCTTTTGGTGAGAGATGAGAATCTTAAGGTCGTCGAAGTCGCGCTCGCAGTAGTAACACCATGGTCGCTATAGAGGTCAGCTTGCATTCCATGGACAACTTTTATGCGCATCTCGTACCTCGAGCTTCTGGTTTAAATCTGGATATCTTCTGCGTTTCTTCGTCATCTTCGCGATCGGAATGGGTGAAGTGGGGAAGGATGTAGTCGCGATCGCGGTCGGTGGAAGTGAAGCTCAGGGCTCGCGATTCCTGGAGAGCTAGCCTAGCGCGGTGGTCCATGCGGCGAACATGTTAACTTTTCTTCGCCAGAACGCCGTTTCACTCTCGCGACGACACAATGACAGACATCAACAACAACCTCTAATGCGAGGAGAAATGGTACAAATGCATGTCATGCTAGCTTCGTATACATCATCATCATAGGACGCAACCCGCACACCAGCCACTTGAGTCTCCGACACTTTTACAAGTCCCTTCGGGGAGCATCCCACATCTTTGCGTCTTGCTTAGCTGTGGTGTATGCGGCTGTACTGAAGTACGTGCATTCTTCGTCTGACGAAGTTCGTTGCAAGAACAAATAAAAAGGTCCTTCATAGTTCACACTTCCTCGCTCTTCGGAGAAATCCTACGAAGAGTGTGACTCCTTGGCTACCTACATCTCTGCATGCTCTGTCAGAGCCATCAAACTGAAGTTGAGATTCTCGTCCTCTCTTGCCATCATACCACGAATGACGCTGAGACATCTCTCAGAGAGAACGTCTTCGTCTGCTGTGAGCGCCCCAAGATCTAGAGGACACTTGCGGTCGCCGTCGAGTTGGTATAGATGGTTGTCTTTGGACGATTTGGCAAAAGCGATATAGTGGTATTCCACCTCGTCTTCCGCATTCAGAGGCGCCTCAGTATCGCCTTTGCTTGCTACGCCAGCATATGCAACTTCCAACGCCTTGTTTTCCTCTAATGCCTGAGCCAATCCGTCTATATCAGGCGCTAGACTGGCATCCAGTAATTGAGCGATGATCGAGACCTCATCTAACCAATTTCAGTAGCGCCCCCAGTAGAGAATAGAAGCTCACAGCTATCATACCGATCTTCTGCCGCGCTTCGCCATTAGAGATAGCATGCAAGATTGCATAAAGACCGCATGCATTGTTGATGGTCTGTTTGAAGAATACAACATCGCCAGAGCTGTGGAACTCCTCGAGCTTGGCATCCTCATCCTGAGCTCTCTTCTCATACGCCTCTGTTGTCGGAAACACCAGGATCAATGCGAGGGCTGGACGTGAAAGAAAGCCAAGTAGCTCCGGGTCGTCTATAGAGAGCACATCTTGGAAGCCCAATGAAGTGGATAACCCGAGCTTATGCGCAAGCTCGGTGAAGACGTCTGGATTTGATTCGAGAGGGATGAAATGTTTGTTATATTGCTGCACACTTTCCGGGTCTGGCATGGACATCTTCATTCGAGCTTTCACTCTTTGCAATTGATTTGCCATCGTATCAGAGGTACCTATCGCTCAAGTATCGAAGCTGATGGCATCTAGAGCGCCTGCTTCGTTGGCCACGCTAACCATTTCCGGTCGGTGGGCTGAGGGCTTCAAATCTTCCAGGTTGTACAGACACGTCGTGTAGATGTCGTGCTCCTAGGATAGGCTGCGGCTTCGGCGATCACAGCATTAGTAGATGAGCTGGTTGTCCCATTTGCTCTTATACACCTCAGCAAAGATTGACTCATAGTTGGTTCTTATGGAGAAGAGCATCGTGCTATTCAACCAGGATACACCAAACCTGATTCTATCGAAGTCTTAATTAAACGATCCATACTCTATGCATCGGCAACCTCCTTCATCACAGCCTGGTCACCCTTTTCATCGCCCCTGGCATGCATCTTCCTCGCAACCTCATCTGTAAGATACTGTTCCACATTAGGCGAGAGCAAAGCTGCAACAATAAGAAGTACGCCAAAAGGAAGTGTACAGAGGTATACAGTTCGGAACGACAGTGCGTATGCGCTCTTCACAGCTTGACCTGTTGCTGCGATGATGGCAGGTGAGATACCAGGTACAGCGCTGAAGTCACCCAATGTGATACTAGTTAACAGCGCGGGGAGCGACGTTTCAGGAAGACCCGCAGCTAGCGCAGCCGGCATGACCTTTTGGGGAATATACTTGGCTGATTCAGTGGCGAGTATCGATGAGTACATGCTCGTAGCTATCGCAGAAAGACCAGTTCGGATAGCACCCATGACACCAGTCACCAGACCAATATCGGCAGGATCCCAGAGGTAGGCTGTACTGGAAAGTGTGAGGTTCTCGATGTAGCCTGCAGCAATGGTACCGATCAAAAGTAATGCGGTCGTGCGGTCTTCTGTCGTTTCATTCGAAGCAGCGACAGCGGCGACAAAAGCTGTAGTGATGACTGCCGCGACAGTCATCTGGATCTTCATTCGCGGAAGGTAGCGCACACCAGCGCCTCCAAGGATTTGTCCAAGGAGAAGGCCACCACCAACAGCGCACTGGATGTCGTTAGCAGCGATAATCATTCGGTGGAGACATTTGTAGACCTACCGAAAGCCATCCGATCTTGGTGATATCTGTGGTGAAGAGCGAAGAGACCATTGTTGGCCAGATGATGGAGTTTGCGTAGTATACGATGGCTGCCAGACTAGCACAAGCCACATTGGCATCATACTGAATGTTTCTGAAGAGTCGTAAAGGAATGAGGGGGTACTCTAGTCCCGGGGCAAAAGCTTCCCAAAAGCAGAATGCGACTAGAGTACCAAATCCAGCAAAGAGTGCTCCCAGTACGTGTCCGCTCTTCCATGGGTATGCTGACCCGCCCCAGTTCATACCAATCAGGAACACGACAAGACCAGTTGAGAACAAGACGATACCCATCCAGTCAAGCGTTTTGAGTTGTTTCAATTTCGATTTGCCGCCTACGTGGAGCATTTCCTAGTATGGTTAATCCACTGTACGAATGTTCAACTTGGAGATCCTTACATATGTTGGTGGGAAGTAGAAGAAGAAGTATAAAACAATTGCCAGTACGTTGACAATGCATCCGAGGATGTAGCACCATCTCCATTGTAGCTCAGTGGTCTGGTAGAGGGATCTTGCTACTGGCGGTCCGAATACAGCGAAAGGGACGGAAGTCGAAAGCACGAAAGCGTTCACAGGACCTCTCAGGGAGTTGGGAACAAGCTCGCCAAGGATAATATGGAACGAAAGTTGGCCGGCTGCGGCGAGTCCATTAATGGAGTTTGTTGCCTAAGAGGGGGTCAGCATCGTCTACAGATCCCATGGTTGCCAGAACATACGATCAGCATGTTGATGCTTTGTGCGCTTGCCCCGATGATATTTCCGACCAGACCAAGTATTGAAGAGCAGATGAAGAACCATCTACGACCGAAGATGTCCGACAGACGACCGACGAGGGTGAAACCAATGGCGAATCCAGCCGTCCATGAGATGCCGACCCAGATGATATCCGGTGATGGTCCAATCGCGGCGTTGATGAGACTCAGTGTATTCGCAGGAAGAACCCACCCTAGGTAACTGGACATTTTTTAGCGAATTCTTCGTAAATTCCGCTCGGAGAAAGCACATACCCAGAAATCTGCGCTAGACACGTTGCCTTAATCGACCGTAAGCATATTTCTTGACGATGGTTATGGTGAACTTACCACTACAGTGCCAATAAAGTTGATGGATGTGAAGTATGACTTGCCCAGATCAGCGGTGTGGCCACCAAGGGCTTCTTGTGCGACATGGTCATGGTGAAGGCCATGACTGCTCGCGGTGTGTTGATGGGTGAGGCTGGGATCAGTCGTGACCTCTTCACGATACTGCTTCTCTTCAGCCATCTTGCAGTGACTCTGGCTTGATGTTACGAGACTGTGTGGAAGGGTGCGCAGGAAACGCAGAGACTAAGTTGTGCAACCACACTGGGCTCTGGGGTTGTCTTTATCATACAGGAGTTGCTCACGAATCATGGGTTGTAAATCCGGGGTTCCCCAGAGCCATGTGGAGCAAATGCCTGGTGAGGCAGGTTCCAGATAGCCGGGAGACACTGTCGTGTATGCGCCATCTTTTCGGAATCCGGAGTAAAGATCTACTTGTCTACATAGGGACAAGTCGCCGTATGTCAATTGGTATTTCGAGCGTCTACATGGGTCCAGAATGTTACGCGCAAGCTAGATCCACGTGCTTTGGCGTCAACAAGCGGAGGCTCTCGCCTCGGGGGTAGTCGGTAGAGGCTGAGTGTATCGAGAAGATACTCCTGGACTGCGTCCGGGTGACGGTATCCGGGAGTCCCGTGGGCCTGCTCTTGTGAAAAGGAACCCTGTAGACTACTAGCTATAAGGTCTTACAGCATGTACGCCTTGTAACTGTCCAGCAGGCTTCTGTACGTAGTGAGTATGCAATGCTGACTGCACAGCAATCTATTCCAAAGTCCGTGGTTGCATGATGCCCGAGTGCTCGAATGCATGATCGTCTAACGTTTCCCGCGTGCAGTACCTAATGTGTCCGGTCCGCCTTCGACAGTCGTTAACCGGGTTATACTGCTGATCTAGCCGGACATAGATGCGGGGTCTGGACTCTGATGTTCTGTTTCAGCTACCCAGAATCTCAAGAGCCCATTTCCAATCCGCTCGCGCTATTTGAACGTCGCGACACGTTGATCAATGCGATGGTGGATGCCGGCAGAGTGGATGCTGGGACCCGCGTGACTGTGACATTGACGGCGCCCTCGTATGCATATCGATACAGAACAATTCATTGATATATGATGTTTAGTCTGGGGTAAGCGGCGCGACGCGACGCGAAGAGGTTAAGGGCTGACGTTCCCCGCATTAACATCTCATTGGCAACAGGGGGATAATGCTGCCAGACGGAGGACAAGCCATGAGAGGCGTAGGGCTGCGATGATCCTGGAGCCACAAACACGTAGGAGTCGTGACTGGGAGTAAGCTTTGGTGATGGGGTACCATTAGCGGATAGTTGCGCCACAGAAGCGTAATTGGGCGTTCTTGGTCGGGGTCCCCACTCAAAACTTTTGGTGATTCACATGTCGCGACTTGAGCTCACTCGCGACAACTTGCGATACTCGTATAATCCACCGCCGACACCGCGTTCGCCGAACAACGCACACCATGGCTTCAGTAGCCGCACCATCGCCAGCACCGAAAGAGGAACCCGTGGAGACGGCCGTCAACGAAGTTGTCAGCCCCGCTGATGCCCTCTACGAGAAATGCGCGCAGCGGCCTGCGGGCCAGATTTTCTTCCAGCGCGATCTCTCAAACATGCAGGTGGCTGAGACTATGGCGCAGCTAACAGTGCTGTTGCAAGAGCTATGTGACCGACATCTCTTGAAGCTTATGACATTTGAGGGCGACCCATGCTGGAAGCTACGGTCAAGAGAAGACGCCGACAAGTATGTGTAATTCTGTACAATTTGGCGTACCTGAATTCTTCTGACGAGCATGTGTCCTCCAGACTGCGACGACTTACACCCGACGAGCGTCTCCTCTACCACCACATCGATCAAGTGCAGGCTGACGGCATCTGGTCCAAAGCCCTCCGAGCCAAAACCAACGTCACTCAACAGACCCTTACAAAATGCCTCAAAAGCTTGGAATCGAAGGACTTGGTGCAGTCAGTCATGAGTGTCAAGTTTCCGAATAGGAAAATGTACCTGTTGAAGCATCTGAAGCCATCCGAAGATATTGCAGGTGGACCATGGCAATCCGAGGGTGACTTTGACACTGCGCTGATCGACACAATATCGGGCATCGTCGCCCAGCATGTGGAGAACGAGACTTGCATCAGGGTACCAGGAAATTGGAACGACTATGAGATAACAGGCGACAGGACGGCCGCTATCGCCCAAAAGAAGGCCGAAGTATTGGGAGCCGTACGGGATATAGAGGAAGCGCCCGCCGTGAAGCCCTACAACCCATCTAGAGACCCAAACACATCCAAGCTCGTTCATCGACACAACCCGCAGTACCCAACAGCTGCCTCTGTAGCCCAATGGCTTAACTCAAAGGAGATTTTGCGCGGCAAGACTGTACGTGAGGACGACATGGAACAATTGTTGGAGATGATGGTACTTGACGACCGGCTCGAAAAGATATCTGGTACCAATTATCGAACGGTGTTACGAGCCACCGACACCAAGGTCTACAACGGCTTTGTTGATGCACCATGTGGTAACTGCCCCGTCTTTGATCTTTGCGGGGATGAGGGTGAGATATCAGCAAGAACCTGCGTCTATTTTGGCCAATGGCTAGAGACCACATCTGAGGAGATATAGTCATTTCATAACACATGAGACCATGAGGGTTTAGCGGGCAAAGTCAAGCCGTCTACACAGTAAGCTTACGAGCTTCACTCAAAATGCATAGCGCGGAGTTCTGGTTGTCAGCATTTGCATAGAGGATCGGAAAGGTATACCCATCTATTCAAATACAATTTTTACCAACACCTTCCTATTTGACCCCTAGATACTCAAGATGACTTGTGTCAGATGCCTGGTCGCTTTCGCAGACATTTACTCAGAGATCCGTGCCTGATGCTCTAACTCTCCGATAGTCTGTCGCACAAAGTCTCCGAGATGATGAAGATCTCCACTCGGAGACATTTGTCGAGAACCAAGAGTGAGACAATCGAAGATATTCGTCCGTCTGCTGGCTGACATTGGACTTAAACAGCAAGGCTCAGACTGCGACCGCACGAAGCCATGTTGAAGAATCGCACTTACATAAGATGCATGCGCCCATATTCAGTACTCGACACATAGCACACCAACTTCTATCAAGCCTCGAGTCCAAACACCCACTTGCGACCTTTCACTGCCGGGTACTTAACTTCTTACCATCAAACACCAACATGGCCAATTTTCTTGAAGCCGAAGCCGCGCAAAGGTACAAGAACGCCGAGAAAGCTACTGGCCCTTATGCCAAAACCATCGTCGGACAATCCGGGATAGTTGCGCATCTGGACTCAGGAGCTGAAGCCAATGTTCTCGACTTTGCGTGCGGGACTGGAGTCGTAGTACAGAAACTCTATGACACTATACCGAAGGAAAGATGGGGACAGCTGAAAGTACTAGGCGCTGATATTAGCCCGCCGATGTTGGAATATTTAAGAGCGCGAGGAGAGAAGCAAGGATGGATGGGGCTGGAGACGAAAATTGTAGATGGAAACGTGAGGTTCCTTTTCCTTGTACAAGCCTCAGCATTGTCTCCGATACTAACGCTTTCTTGAAGGGCGACTTCACACAGGCTCTACCCAAGTCCTCGTTCACGCACATATTTGTCACATTCGCTCTGAACATGCTCCCAGAACAGACACTCTCGCACTTGTGTTCTCTCCTACGCCCAGGTGGCTTCATAGCAGTAGCGACATGGTCTGCCATGCCCTGGCATAGTCTCCTCACTCGCAGCATCGCGCTCATGGACGCACCGCAGCCTTATCCCCCTTCGCATAAGGAGATCCAGGAGAAACTCTGTGGACCCTGGGCTGCCGAATCCTACGTGGCACAACGTCTTGAAGCCGCGGGGCTACAGCGAGCAGACACATCGACGCAGAAGGAGAGCATACGTGCTGGGACGCCCAAGGTTTTCATAGAGAGCATGCAGTTTCCGCTACAATTTATGGCAAAGATATGGTGGGAAAAAGAACGGAATGGCGTCTTGGAGGAGTTGAGTGATGCTATGAAGGGGATCGTAGAAAACGAGATTGGAGAGGACGGTGAAGTGGGCATGGAGTTCGACGGGATTGTGGGGTGGGGATGGAAGAGTGATTGAGGCTACCTTTGCTTGACATGTGAAAGGCGGAGCAGTCTCCTTCTGTACCAAAAACACCGATTTCCTCGACGTGCATCACATTAGCAAACTTCCACGTGAGGCAATACTGAGTAGCTTTTGGTAGCGTCTGGATGAGCAGTCATGCCCCAAGTTCAGATGATACTATTCCTAGCGCCAAGACGCACGTTCCCGCAAGCGTTCCATCCTCATGACGATCAGCCGGCGCGACATCTCGTGGCCTCCCGAGTGAGTGACGGATCGACTGTTTGACTCCACCATCAACGCCATGTTCCTTTGAGACAGGCCGACACTCTTTTAGTCTGCCTACAGCATTTGCCTTTCATCACAACTAGCTTCCCTTTTTTGCATCCAAGATCATGTCTGGCACCCGGCCTCTCCTCTCGAACCGCGCGTCTTCGGACATCAGCGGTGATCGCGATATAGCAGAGGAAGATGCCCTGCTCACAGGCCAGCGAACAGCGCGCATGGAGAAAGAAGGACCGCGATCTTGGAAGTTCTGGAGGGAGATAGGTCTGTTTGTCTGGGCTGTCATCGCAACGGCAGCCGTTATCGTACTCGCCGTCATCTTCCAACGGGCAGGTTCCGACTCCAAGACTTCACATGCGAGCGGAAAGAAGAACCTCATCTTCATGGTTTCGGATGGCATGGGTCCTACCTCGCTATCACTTACGCGATCTTTCATGCAATACAAGAACGGCGCGCCCTTCAACGAGCAGCTCGTTATCGATCAGCACCTCATCGGACAGTCGCGGACCCGTTCTGCCTCGTCTCTCATTACCGATTCAGCGGCGGGTGCGACGGCATTCTCATGCGCACAGAAGAGCTATAATGGTGCCATCTCCGTCACACCTGACCACGAGCCATGCGGAACGGTGCTGGAAGCGGCCAAGAAGGCTGGATACATGACGGGTCTTGTAGTTACTACGAGGATCACAGATGCGACACCCGCCTGCTTTGCGGCTCACGTCAACATGCGATCAGAGGAGGACCGTATTGCAGAACAGATGGTCGGAGACTACCCACTTGGCCGCGTCGTCGATCTGATGTTTGGAGGCGGACGATGCCACTTCCTGCCCAACTCGACAGTCGACTCCAGCTGTCGCGCGGATGACAGGGACATTGTGGACTTGGCCAAGAACAATGGATTCAACTACATCTCTGACCGCGCGGGCTTTGACAGCCTGAAGGGAGGAGCTAGTCTCGACCTGCCAATGTTGGGACTCTTCGCCGAAACTGACATCCCGTATGAGATCGACCGCCGCAATGAGAACGACATCTACCCAAGCTTGCACGAGATGGCTGAGGCTGCCATGAAGGCGCTCAGTGATGCAACGAGGGATAGCGACAAGGGCTTCTTCCTCATGATTGAAGGCTCCAGGATTGACCACGCAGGCCACCACAACGACCCTGCTGCTCAGGTACACGAGGTCCTCGCCTACGACAGGGCCTTTACAAGTGTGCTGGATTTCATCAAGAACGAGGAAACGCAGACGGTCATGGTCTCGACATCGGATCACGAGACTGGCGGTCTGGCTGCTGCTCGCCGTATGTTCTGTCCACCCCTTTGGTAGTAACCATTGCTAACAATCAGCAGAGCTCCACGCGTCTTACCCCGAATACCTCTGGTACCCCTCTCCCCTCGCAAATGCCTCTCATTCCGCTGAGCGTCTCGCTCTCGATTATACAAAGCATCTGCTTACCGACCCATCTGCCGATGAGACGACTGATTTTGTGCGTGAATCGATCACATCCGGTCTCGGCATCTATGACTGCACCGACAAGGAAGTCTCTGACCTTGTCGCCGAACCTGCCACAGCTTTGTATCAATACGCAGACATGGTATCCCGTCGTTCACAGACTGGCTGGTCAACCCACGGCCACAGCGGTGCGGACGTCAACATTTACTCCTCTGACCCCAAGGCTGCCATGGCACTGGTAGGCAACCACGAGAACACTGAGGTCGGGGACTTTTTGCGGGACTATTTGGGTGTGGATGTCGAATCAGTCACCAAGGAGCTCAGAGAAAAGGGTACTGGATTGACGGTACTCGACGTGAACGGCACAGAGGTCAGCTGGATGGGTAAAGTGCCTGAAGATGGGCAAAGACTGGATGGCCAGACCCATTTGGCCAGCTATGGAGGAGATTTCAAGAAGAGAGGTGACAGTGGTGTAGTACATGGGGAGTCGTGTGGATGTGGACATTGATTTTAGCGCTGTTTGGCATAATTTGGCGTTTGTATATCAAGGCTTAAAGAGATACCGGTCGATATAGACTATTGAGATTATGGCGTCAATTCATTGATATCCAGCTTTCCATTTGGTTTGTCTCTTAATATTGTTTGAAGAACACCTTTTTTCCAAGATATATTACTAAAATCACGGTCAAACCAAACATTCTAGAAATCCCTCACTCCTCCAGCTCCACTTGCTACTCCCCATATCTTTGTCTCTACCACTATTGCTACTTGTATCATTGTTTCTTTCCCTTCCCCACTTTCTTCTCCGCCCTAACCCAATCCCCAACTCCTCTTGGCTCACAGTGGGTAGATGCCTCGATGTCACTTCTGTTCCAGTCAAAGTCTCTGACTCAACACTTCTCCTAGCCGACCTTGACCTTACGTCCACATCTCTTGGTGGACATTGCCAACCCGCCATACCAAAATCCACATCATTATCACCTTCCCTTTTCGCACGTAACTTGGATTTGAAATCCTTCAATGTCTTCTCCTCCAGCCTTCTCAAAAGTCTCTCGTCTAGAACGGCCCATATCCTGCTCATGAGTGCGCAGAAATGCCACAAAGCGAGTATCACTGCGCCAGTTGCCGAACAACCCCCAGCGCTGTGTATACGCCAATTGATGCGGGTACAGCGCTGCTGCAATGTAGCTGGCTGGTCATAGAAATGCCAGAGAGGGTAATCGTGCTCATCGCAAAAAGCGAAGCTGGGGCGAATATTTGCCGCATAAGTGTAGACATGAAAAGTGACGGTCAAGAGCACGATTACATCCCAAACGGCAAGGAGGATATGGCGGGTTAGGGATGTATAGGTTGGACGTAGGAGGGGATGGTATGTGTGTGGATCGAGGGGACAAGGTGGTGATGGCGTGTTGTCCAAGCTCTCTATCCAGTTCACAGATGTGCGGTTTTTGGGTACATGCTGTGGTGTCGCTGAACGGCGTTCCGTATCGTGTGTGGGTTTTCGCGGATCTTCTTTCCCACTTCTTGTTCCAAACGATCCAAGATGTCGTTGCCGCCATGCTTCAATGTTCTGCTGTGTACTTTTCAACCATGTTTTGGTAGCCCTGCGCCTCCTCCCCACATCCCTTCTCCTTCGTACCGGGTGTAACTGGTCAGCATACCACCCTATGCATAACAGTGCATGCAACCCATCGAGCGATACCTATCGAGATGTCAACACCCATAGTCTCTGAGCATCCAGTCTCCCACTCTCATCTTATTGCAGGCTTTACTCTCCATTCCGTTACCCAACATGCTCGCAGACTCACAAACAGATAGACAGCTATCCACCTGAACATATCTGTGTTATCGAACAATTGTCCAAGGAACGCCTCTTCCCAAGCCCACGGCATTACATAAGACCCGATATCTCCTATGGCAGCTGTGTGCGATATGAGCTGCATGACAAGGAAAACGACGGTGCTGAGTACAAGCATGTGGATTATGATGTGGGCCTTCAGGGCATGGAGTTGGTGCTTGTGAGGAGTAGTGACAGCAGAGAATGGAGGAGACGACGTGGAGGACATGATTGTATGAAGGTTCGGTCTTGTGGATGAAGGACTGCACAGGTGTATGGCGAGGATATGATAATGCGGTAGGTAAGACGCTGTTCTGAGATAAGCGGTCGTCCGTAGTTGCTACGGAATGTCGAAGAAATTGCAAGTGGAGTATGCTGAGGGAGTTACGACATGACAGGGTATCCCATGTTTGCCTTGAGGATGCAATCTATGTCAGTTATTCTATCGAAAATAATAAACCTCATTGTATAAAGTATTACGATGAAGATGGAAAAACGGAACCGTGTCTAACATTAAGAATATACGCTGGGAAATATGTAGGTCACAATTTTTACTCTCTTGCTAAAAGTCATAGCGAATACTTGTAGGATACCTTTCCAGGCGTACCGGAGATTGGCAAAAAGCAACAAAAGTTAATAGTGATAGTAAGATCTCTACGGAGGACTCCCAAACGCCACGCTAATACAACGGCAAATTGCAAACTGGACAATGGCCTATCCCAATAGCACTAAGAAGATTGAAATGATCGCGGTTTACCCGACAGAAACTGACAACTTTGAGCCGTTTAGACACCAAAGTCGTTTCCAAAATTACCGCTACCGTACGTCCAATCTGGCTGGGTATCCAACAACCACGATACAGAATCGAACATCTCGAAACTGTTCGCGCTAGCCATGCCGTTTGTCAGCTGAAGAGGCATACTTAAAGTGTTGACGTGCGGATTGAAGTTCGGAAGGGTATGGGCTGGGTTCTCAACGACGCCAGGGGGTGGTGTAGAGTTACTAGATGAGTCTGGGTTGGTGGGGTTCGTCATAACCGTATTTTCGAGTTGTTCCGCAGCACCGCTGACCTGCGCCTCTCGCCAGCGCCATGCGCAATCGAACACCACACTCATGCTCATGCGACTGCGAATGATGAGACCAAGAGGATCATCTAGCATACCGATACTACCTCGTCTTTGGCTCTGTTGCTGATGCTGCTGCTGGTTGTGGTGGTTGAACATGGAATTCATCCCTGAATTGCTGAGAGACGGTGATTGTGAGAGGCTGTGTAGGCTGCGTCCACGAGAACTCTCCTTCCATAGCTGCGCCAAAACTTCGGCAAATCGATCCAGGAGATCGTTTGACCACACTTTGGACTTCCTCAGCGCATCCACAGTTTGTAGTACGAACTGGCGACCTTTGTCTGCGGGCAATTTGCTGGCGAAGTCTGAATTAAGGAGCTTCAGCAAAGCAAATCCGGCTGCAAGAGCCATTTGCATGACGTAGTACGGAACATAGAGTAGCCTTCCCTCACGCTGCAGTTTGAATACGCGCTCGAGGTAGGCCGTTGCAGCAAAGTATAGTGCGACAAGATCGTCTCGTCGCTCGAGGCGAAGTTCCGGACTGAAGAATGAGTATAGGTGGAGATGTAGTGCAACTGCATAGTGATATAGTTCTTCCAAGCCTGTTCAAAAAGTCAGAGATAATTGAGTATGGCTGAGGTCGTTAGACATACCACTGTCCACTCCGTCAAGGGAGCTATTCTCTTCCTTCACGCGCTCTTCTTTCAGGCGATCGGCTTCAAGGCTCATGTAGCTTATCGCCGCACCTTCCGCAAAGCGGTGGCTGTTGGAAGAGTATAGAAGCTTATTGATCCTGCTTGCCGCCATTTCCTGGCGCAAGCGGACAAACAGCGTTGGTGGTATTATGCGCATGTGCTCTTCATCATCCACCTTGAACTCTAGCGTCGAATCGTAAAGCGTTATGGAAGGCTGTCCGTTTCCTGTAGACACACTATAGCACGTTAGCCTTTGTGGTATACATTTGAATGGCACCGAACTCACGTTTGAGCAACAATGTTGCACACTGCCCATGTGCGCAACCGATCGTGTATATCCTCGCGCCGCAGCTGCATCTTTGTCCTAGAAAAATCGTCTGGGTGTGTCGGCTGATGCAAACCAATCTGCATGGCAACCTGCATCATGGCGCCGCATAGTATGAAGGTCGGATCCGTCACCGTCCGCTCCGCCGGAAGTGGCCAGGTACAAAGTAGACATAACGCCTTGACTACATGGTGGTTCGGCTGGTTTCTAATCGAATCCCAGATGAGATCGCTCAGCGGTTTGGAGAGATCCTTAAGAAGAGACGGTCGTGGCCCATAGCGCCGAGCTGCGACAGCAATTATTGCCCAGAACAGCAACTTGTGATCTTGCGAGTAATATTCGTCTGGCGAGCGCACTTGGTCTAGGAATGGCAAGAATGGATGGTATAGCTGGAAGTACTCGGCGAAGAGCTCATTAACCTCCCCATGACCAAGGCGCACTTCGCCTGTACCAAGCGCGAAGATCATAGGCGAACCGCTGCGCAGGTCTAGTAGAGACGTCGCTGCCACTTGTGTATGCTGTGTCTGTAGGAATGCATCGTCTTCCACTTTGGGGACCGGGCCGGGAGTGAAGCCATGGTTGTCTGGCGCTTGCTGTGGAGCATTCAAGACAGGCTGGTTCGGCGTGGATTGGCCCTCGTACATGGCGAGACGTTCGCGCAAATACTCCATCTCCTTCTCCATCTCGGCATTTCTATTACGCTTTCCGACGCGCTTGAAGTTGGGTTCGATTACGCATCGCAGGTTTTGCTTCTGACATCGCGCACAACTGACGAAGGGATCTTGCTGGACGTTACACTTGAGCTGCAAAGGCACAGTTAGTGGGGACCTGGAACATTGACGTCTGACAGCCTCATGGTTGGTGGTAGGCGCATGTCGGGAAGATGTGAATCATCATCGTAGACGGACACACGTACTGGCGGCGGCCAGGCATAAGCGGGCGCACTCATGCCTGAGGCAGAGCTCACCAACGGGCGCGTGTTCCTCTATGGCGTCATATACAAAAAAAAAGTACTTACCTTCTGC
>Ga0058698_10000054_pt1 | contig 67026 bp, 73 predicted proteins | sample AgamicAsSfe_FD_67288 | JGI IMG/M metagenome (GOLD analysis project Ga0058698, IMG submission 67288) | Agave microbial communities from Guanajuato, Mexico - As.Sf.e | ecosystem: Host-associated > Plants > Phyllosphere > Phylloplane/Leaf | place: Guanajuato, Mexico | collected 2012-05-30
GGTTTTGAAGCTACAACAACACGTACAACGCTGGGATAGCAAGCAAGGCAGCAGCTACAAATCCGGCAACAGCGAGGTCGCTGGCAGCAGCAGCAATATACCCAGCAACAGCAGCTACCTGGGCGACAACGCTGGCTGAGATCTCTATCCTCAACACCACGATACAGCTTCTCGAGCGCCTACAGCAGCTTCAATTTACAAAACAAGCTTAGCAGTTGCCTAATTAGGCAATTATACGATCCGTATGTGGTCCGAGCGACCGTACTACGGTTACGGTTCGTACTTAGAGCTTTTTTTGGACCTCCCGTACGTACAACACCAGAAATCGACCCGTACGTGCCCCAAGATAGCTTCAAACGTACCGTATTACGGTACGTTGGGAACGCTGTCTGGGTAGGCCATAAGCCAAACTTTCCAGCTAATACATAATGACAATTTCACATGTCAGGAGACAATCACCGCTGCATGTCATCCTTTTCTTTAGTGCTTAACTACTCGTTCTCTTAACAGATGATAAGATCCCTATAGCGGGTAATTCACCAAGTTTTTAGCAATCTGTGATCCAGAAAAGCAAGAGTGTATTGAAATTAGGTACAGTGAGTCGCAAATTGCGAAATACAGTATAACAGAGATAGGAGCGATGTGAAGGTCACTTGTCGTCTCAGTAACCCCCAAGATTACTTAGAAAGATGGCTCCATGTTTCAGATAACCATCTCTACTGGCAGTAAAGGTCGGAGGTCTTGCTGTCGAAGGGGCATGAATCAGGAGCCATGACAGCGAGCTGGGTCGAGTTAGCGGATTGCTATGATCGGGAAGCTTGTAACAGTGACTCACGTTGATGTAACCACCGTCACCCTCAGAGTTGAAGTGGTTGTCAGGGCCCCACATGAAGAAGCAGTCATAGTCGGTGTTGAGGACACCAGACTTCAAGCGGACAGAGGTGAGCTCGCGCATCTGGTTAGGCTTGGAGACCTTGTAGCCCATGTTGTAGCAGACAGCGGCCTCGTTGGGCTTAGCGCGCCTGGACATCTCGGCGGTGGTAGCCTTGGTGAAAGCCTCACGAGCCTGAGAAGCGACAAAGTTAGCTGGGAATCTGGGTATGGTGGATAGGGAGTGCAGCTTACAGCAGTCCAATCGGCAACGTTCTTGATGGTGTTGAGAGCCTCAGTTGCGGAAACACCGACAACGGCAGAGGCAGCACCACCAATGATGGCGATGGTAAGAGGGTCAAGACGCTTGTTCAGGGATCTCTCCTCAACTGTGCCGTTGTGAGGGTGGATAGGGGCAGTAGGGACAGCAACGGCGGCGCCGGCGAGGAGAGCGGTGACGAGAGTGAACTTCATTTTGAATGAGTGATGTAGCGAGTGAATCGGCTAGTAAATGAGGGAGTGTTGCGGTAGTGGAAAGGACTGAAGGCTTGAATGCTGTGATGATGAGTACTAGAGAGTACTTCCCCGTGTCTTATATACCCATCGTCTTGCGCCGATCGCGAACACATGTAGCAAAGATGAGTTATTCGGTCAAACTCTCGTTGTGATGTTGGTAAAGCCTTCAACCCTGAATCCGCCATGTGGGCTGTTTCCATGAGGCTCTTGGCTCTAAGCTTAGAGTCGTGAGGCTGATCGGCTTGGCCAGGGAGATTACCGATATGTCTTGCAGATATGTCGCAAACACCTGGTATCCGGTAAGACGTCAGGCTTTTTAAAGTTCGGTTTGATCTTATGTTTCCAGCACTTCTCACCAGCAAATGTCAACCATATACCTACTGCAACGCACTTTCACTGCGATCAGATGCTTGCGGTAGGCGTTTGCTGCGATTTGGATCGCATTTGGTTTCAATATTCATCGCATAGAAACGCGACGTCATCACATCCCAGGTACCCCAGAATCCAAGATAGTGGTTATGCGGTTAACTTACTCGAGTAGGCCGTGTGTCGTGGTTTACCCTTGGCGTCAGCATACTGTACCCGGGGACGCGCCGAATACCCGCTACTAACCACAACGAGGTGAGATCGACACCGAGAATTAAGCCGTATGGCCATTTCGGTGATTCTCATATAAAAAACGTATTCTTTCTGGCGCAATCTGCTGACATACGCTAGGGTCTGTACCGATTCAAACCGATCGAACAGCCTCAAAACAGTTGCAATGGTTGCTTGGCACAGTACGCAGGTACGTACCACGTGCGTACGTGCGGTTATCACAATCATAGCAAGCACACTGGCTATCCCTAATGACTACTGTGATCGTCCGTTCTACTGCTGGCTAATCATGTTAGTGCTATCACCTCGAGGCAGTTCTGTGATTCTACATTCTCAAAGACCAATGTGGTTAGCAATGTCAACGTGTATCGCCTCTATCTCGATGTCTAGTATGAGATTCTCCACCACGCCCCTGAGCTTACGGCACGTTAGTATCGCTCGGTCTCGGGAACGATTCGTTGTAACTTGAGTAGAGAGAAACGCATCTGAGGAAGATTTGTCGCATCGACGCTTATGGCACCCATGGGCCGCTGCTAGAGCCTGCTCTTCGCGGAATGTTTTCTTTTGGGGTCGCAAGGCTTTGAATGTTGTTGTATGTAGAAGCTGTATATCGGGGGGAACGTATCTACCATGGATACGGGTTGGTGGGGTGAAGCGGGCCGGGGAGAAACAACGAGCGATCGTCATGAAGTGTGGATCAGTCAATAGCTAGGAAGTTAGACACAAAACCGAAAAACATGGAAGGTTAGTAGAGACATCAACAATACTCTCGCCCACCCCTAACAACGCTCTCTCCGCATATTCTCGAACATCTTTACCAATTTCTGTGCCTCCACTTCGTCGCAAATCTTGCCTGCTTCGAGCTTCTGCGAGAACTCTATGTGCTGTGCCACGTCAACGTTAGTAGCAAGGATATCGGTACCTTCAGCGAAGTCTTGCCACTGCTTTGAAGTAACACCCCGAAGATTTCTTAGACTCTGTCCAAGAAGAAGCTTCACTCGGTCGAACTGCGCAATGGAATGCTTCCCATCATTGATTGGAGCGTTATTCTTCGCTGCTTCGATTTCGTACTCGGCGTCTTCATGCCACTTTTTGAAGAGCTTAACGAGGAAGCGATCATCATATTGTGGCTTGAGTGGTGGGTTCATAGGTGTTTCTCGTATGGACGTCAAGCGTGAAGTGTGCCGGCTCGTTGATTGTAATGGGAGTATTGCAAGTCCTGATGTCAGTATTGTCTCCGCCGACTCTTCATCTTATTTTCTGCCATGCTCAGCAAGCGCGACGAAGTCTAGATACGGCACTCCTTCAACCCATTCCTCACGTGGGAAGGGCTTCTCGTAGAAAGCGTCTCGTGCGGGAAATCTAGTTGTCCCACGCTCTCAAGCCACTTAGCTCGCGGCCAACGCCTTTCATGCCGCTTCGCTCGTGCATTGAGGTCCATAAACGGGATGTATTTCGGCCACTTTGCCCGTGGCCCAAGCTCTTCTTGGTGATCCTTGAGCGCCGTGGAGTTCCAAGTACGGAACGGACGGCAGCCAGCGCGCTCTTGGCCAGCTTTTCTCTTGGTAGACTGCCAGAGCTGTTATGTTCAAGTAAGGCACTTCTGTTAGCCAGCTTTCCATGGTGTAAGCCTTGTGGTAGATATCTTCCAGCTTTCCAGGACAGCCTCTGAAAGCCGATCCAATCTGCTGGTGTGACTGAACTCGAGTTGGCGACGTATCGGCCCATGAGAGCACAAGACTGTTTTTTGAGTCAAGCAACGCCAATTCTGAAAGCGCGCACTTTGCGCCGCATCCTAAGAGCCTTGATGTCGTGTGCGCGCCGTGCCTTGCGCTTCGCCATTATGATCTTCATGTAGTGAACGCGCTTCCTGTACTGTTGTAGTCTAGTAGGCCAGCGCGAGACAACGCTATTGAGCCGGTATTGAAGGCGTAGACGCTCGAAGCTGACACGATTTCATCACGTATAGTGCTCGAACCCGCAGCCTTAGTAAAGTCAGTGTCATCGAAAATAAATAGAAGCGCCATTACCGACCATGTTTGGATGCTTGGCTATATAGATAGCGAGCCGAGATAGCCGACTAGGTGGCCGAAGATGGAACGAGAGCTGAAGTGTCAGTGAAGTGACCATATTACCTTCAGGCTGCCACGCCTTCGACATTGGTATCATCTGTGTCATAGTTATCGCGAACCCCTTAAACATGTCTACTTTGCTGTACGTAGTACAGTACTGTTTCCATCTATAATCGTCGTAGCAAAGAAGCTTTTGTATTATATGTCATGTTAAGACCCAGGTCGGATTCCAAAACGACGTCATATGTCAAGCGTATGAGTGATACCATACGAGAAAAGAAAGGGGATAATGCTGATCGCGTGAACAAATTCAATTACCTAGTGTATTTCTGTTACTAGGCTTATCAAAGCTTCAGTGCTATATGGAGTAGCCATATAGGTGGTGGCACAACTACTGCCATGAGCTGCTCAGACTGGCACTCGCCTGGCATTTGGGCACAGTGTAGCTCCTGTTAGGATCACTCTCCCATGTGATCGTTCCACTGCTGCTGATCTTCACAAATTTGTATTGGATGGCTGAACCTGCTGCCAATGGCACGGTGATCGTCCAGACCGGGTTGCTAGTGGTGTAGCTGCTTGCGGAGAGAGTAAGGCCGCTGGCAGGTGTCCAGTTACCCAGCTGCGCAGTGTTACCGGTGATCTTGATAGTGTCGCCAGGAACAGTGGTGATGCGGTGGGTGAAAGAAACCGAAACAGCTGTTGGGCATGCAGTTGATGTTCCAGTAGCAGTGGCAGTCTTGGTGGTAAGAGTGGTTCCAGTGGTGGGCGTAGCAGCGCCAGCAACAAGAACGATGGGTTCGCCATTGCTGACTGTCACACAGATCTTACCGCTGCCGTCGGCAGTAACAGCAGCGCCGTTTCCGTAGACGTTGCTCCATTTTCCGTTAGCCTTCTGGGTGTTGAAGCAATGTTGCTGGTTGGAACTGCTTCCAGCGTTTGTGGTGAGAACGATAAGGTTGCCACCTGCGCGGCTCCAGGCGTAGGCGTTGTCCGCTACATACAAGTGGGTGTGATCGTTACCGGCAAGACCTCCTGCAGACTTCCTTGCAGCAGTCAGCTTCTTGATGGCCTGGTAGAGATTCGCGTTAGTGTTGAAGCCGCTTCGCCAGAGGTCTTCTCGGTTGGCTGGGTCGTCACCACCGGCATAGCCTTGTTCGGTACCATAGTAGAGGATGGGAATTCCTCGCGCGAGGATGACGTAAGCAAGGGCGTTCTTGAGCAGAGTCTGGTCGTTCTTTACGTTCAACCAACGCTTGTTGTCGTGATTGTCGAGGAAGGTGCCGAGAGCGGATGGGTCAGGGAAAGTGTTGCTGACGGTGTTCATCATGTCTACAAGCGCCTGAGCGGAACCGGTCTGTTGGTAGAAGTTGTTCATGGGGTAGTAGGTCGCGTAGTTCAGAAGACCGGGCATAAGCTTGGCGTACTCAGCAAGGTAAGTCGGGTTGCCATCGAACACTTCGCCGATGCTGTACACGCCAGTTGCAGCAGAGAAGCCAGGCCAGAAGTCTTTCTCAACGTGCTTGACGGTGTCGATTCGAACGCCATCGAAGCTGTATTCCTTGACAAGCCAAGAAACCCAAGTGTTCAACAGGCTGCGGATCTCCGTGGACTGAGTGTTGATGTCCGGGAGACCGGCAATTTGGCACTGCTCGATACTGCCCTGGTTGCTGTAGTTGATATCGCAGGCGGAGTGGTATGAGGATTGCTGGTTTAGTGGCGAAGGCTTGTTGTTGGTGATCGCACCTGGGCCCATGTGGTTGGCCACAACATCGACCATGACATAGATGCCCTGTAATGGATGAGTATACTTGTAGTATGGGTGTCATCTGGATTTGCCATACCTTAGCATGAGCAGTGCTGACCAAGCTCTTCAAGTCGGCAGCAGAACCGTAGTTTGAGTTGATCGAGTAGAGATCCTCAGCCCAGTAGCCATGGTATCCAGCAGCCTTGTCTGGGCGTTTGTTAGTACGAATTCTCTGTAGATGTTGACGGGGAAAACGTGCTTGCAACGACCGGGGTGATCCAGATGGCATCGAATCCTAGCCCTTTGATGTAGTCGAGTTTAGACTCGAGACCCTTGAAGGTTCCGCCGCAGTAGTTGCCAAGATTGCTGCATGCTCCGCCGCCAGTATCGCTACTGCTGCGAGCGATGCGGTCGGTGAGAACGAAGTAGATGCTGCGAGACTTCCAGGCGCTCGTGTCGGCAGCTGCGACAAGAGAGGTGAAGTAGAAGAGAGCAGTTGTGATGAGTTTGAAGAACAACATCTTGACCGACTCGATGCTTTTGCAAGCGGAGTGCTGAAGTCGTCAGGCTGTGATGTTTTCGTTCTGGATGAGGCCGGCCACTGGATTTATAGACGTGCCACGAGTGGGTATCACAAGGCCATACGCAGTCCCTCCGCTTACCCCACAATGTTTTGTAGACTCCGAATCGCGCTTGCCGGACGTTGCGGGTGACTTCAGCGCCTGTTCGCGATGGTCGCGGATACTAAGAAATCGAAGCGTAGACGAAGAACGATGGTGTCGCGTCGGTCCGTCATGAACCCACTGAAAAAAGTGTAACTAGATGATCATCTTACAGTTGGCGATCTCTCGGGCCGAGTTGGAGGCGTCAAGTGTACCTCGTGGACGTCTGAAACATATCGGTGGATACAAGAGAACGGTCAGAGACCCGGATCAGGAAGCTGCGGAGTGTTTAGCCATTGGGTTTGCCGTCTAGGCTGTAGTATTGGCGGAAGCACGCGTCGCGCTGTTTTCGCGTTTTGGCCCTAGGGTGAACTAGAGGCTAGGAAACTTCAGGGGAAATGAAGGAGGTTGCAGGGTTGAAATGATGATGCCAACGTAAGCGAGGTGATGTGCCTCGGGCCCCGGGCGTTAGCGTCATCATCACGATGGCGGAGCCCCGCATTCCGGTACTTAGCAACGTGCAAGTCAATTTAAGGTGCGGGCCGGATGCGTTTTGAGGTCTGATGACCGTCTTCTATACCCGCCAGCACGGCCTGAACTTGCTGACACGCATTCATGCCGACAGCGAACCAATGAACGTTGAAGAGTTTTTCCGACCACGACCAAGTTGGCAAGTCGCCGAAGAACGCTAGATGCTTCTATTAGAGCATGCACAGAAGGCGGATGGTGTCCGGTATCTAGCTCATATACCCAGTCGACGAGGCCTGGGTTTGAGGATTTCCACGAATCCACGTGTTTACGGAGATTTCAAAAAACCTGGAGCCGGACTTAGCAACGGATGACAGGGCGAAAAAACCTGGAGTGCAGGTCTTGGAGGGCGGTAGCCATGTCAAGAACATATCACAGCCCTTTCAAGGCACCGCTTGATCAACGAGCCGACATCGATCCAATCAAAGCTAAACGTGTTACACAGGCATACGGAAAATTCAAGATCGCAGGCAAAGAACAAAACTCTCGTCTTGTGTTAGTATCTCCAGCGTTGCTCCTAGATCATTCGCATCTTCCGATCTATTGCTGTCTCAAGGTAGTCGACACTGTACTACCGAGAAAGCTAGATCCGTTCAAACCACCATATTCACAATCTCTTTACCTTCTCCAACAATCTCTCCATCCTCACATCCAGCTCCTTGACTACATCCCATGGCCTTAGTCCTCGCCCTACACCCACGCCCATAACCTGCGAATATACACTCGCCCAAGCCGGATACTTCTCTCTCGGGTTTCTCGGCATGCATTCGTCCCTCCATTTCCGTTCTTCTCTCACCAATAGATCAATCCGCGCTAGCAACAGATGAATTTCTCGTAACGTGGGAACGCTAGCTGCGCGGCCGATAGTATGATGTTCTGAAGGGGGCAACAAGCCTTCAGCAGCTTTCCATCGCGCTTCAGCTGCGAGGGCTAACTGGTCGAGGTCTGAAGCGCGTACAGTGAGTGAGTGGAGAAGGTCATCGTGTTCAGCCCAAGCGATATCGTCGTGAGGGGTGGTTGGTGGAAGGCTGAGCGGGTGATTGGTTAAGCCTTGGGGCGCGGAGGTTGAGGACCGTGGTGTTTGTGTTGTAGGGTCTCGAGATTGTGCTGATGAACGATGCGTGAAGACTGTGGAGTAGGGCGCAAAGTCTGAGGTATGTGGTGATGCGCTAGCGGTAGAGTAAGGTGGCTGATCAGAGATACGTGCGGCTTGTGCAGATAAGCGGGAATCGTAGAATAATGGTTTTGGTGTTAGGGTTGACGTGTGTGAGGTTCGGTGTGAGGAATGAGAAGTTTGAACTGGAGATGGCGAGGCTTCCTGCGAAGAGCGGGAACTCTGACTATGTGAGCCAGCTGAGGGATGAGCAGATACTCTGGATGAAAATTTCCGAAGCATTTCGCAAGGTCGTGTTATGTATTTGTTAGGACGACTGTTACACATTGGGAATATTGTAAGAATACTGGGAGTAATGAGGTGGCGGAAGCGCGAAATTCACTGTGCTCTATCACTGATCTTAGCTGTTTACATACAAAGTGTACTTGTGAAGTGAGTGACGCGGAACTATATTGAATGTTGCCAGGAGTATCTCAACAACATGGGCGAGAGAGCTCGTATTATAATCCTCTACCGTAAAGGTATTCGTGATGTTTCACTCACGCAGTTGAACAGGATGTAGGATAGCGTATACGCTTACCTAAGATATTGAACACAAGTTGTTGATGTGGAGTTTCTTCGCAGCAGCCTAACGCAGACCATCAGTCAAGATCAATAGGAAGCCCAGACTTGTCAACAATCAAGCCAGCTTGATCGCTATCAAGCTGGCGCATCAAGCTGGCTATTCAATCAAGCCAAGCTGGAGTAGAGGTACAAATCAATCAAGCCAAACAATCAAGCTCATTGATTTCAACCCATCAAGCCAATCAAGCCAAGCTGGGGTACTCAGCTTGCTTGGCTTGATTGTTGACAAGTCTGAGGAATCCAAGGTCGCCTTTACTCTGTACACGTGGATGTAGATATCCCATCTGTGCGCAGGCGATGTTGGTCTCGATGAGAACCATCATGTTAACGATCGCCAATTCGTGTGCGCCGCGAAATGGAGCCAGCGTTGTCATTGCGATACCTCGCAACGAGCTGTCGAATTCTTCTATGTCTGGGAAGATAGGTCCGCCGAGAGAGGAGAGACCTGTTGTTCTCATATGCACGTAACATGACCCGAGCACTCGCCAAGTAGATGAAAGAGTACAGCAGCAATTATGTCCACTAGCCAGAAACTGACTGCACGTGGAGCGTACCTGGAGCAGATCGCGTCACTCCACGCCTAATATATGTAGGATGAACGTTCACTGACAACTTTGCCTTCTTGTTTCTCTTTGAGCGACATAGGAATACTCACGAAATAATGGTAAGTACCGAAGGTCATCCGCGGAAGTTTCCGGGTGTGGCATCTGTGGGGTGCTTTCTGTCCAGCATTCACTCTGTACACGTGGAAGTAGATTTGCATTGTGCATATGCTATGCTTGGCTAAGGTACATGAGATTGAGGTCAAGACTCCATATATAGAAGGTAAATATGCCAGTGATAGTCACGCGACAATGCTGACGCTAATTGCCCGACTCCATCTGCTTCCTCCACTCCAGGACGAAGGCCCTGCCTCGGTCCATACGCGCCTTCATTCCTGGAGGCATCGGGCCAAAACAAGCGGGCCTTTGTCTGCGGCGGTTGGCATGCGTGAGCTTACGTCGCTTCGACGCCTGTTCCTCCTCTGTCGACGAATGTTCCTCCTCCTTCTTTTGTTCCTCCTCTTTCTTCTTGAGCTCGTTGCGCTCTCGCTTCTCTTCGAGTTCTTCTTTTGTAAACCGCTCCGCGTATGGGATTCTCTTGTCTTGTCCCTCTTGGCCAGTCTTCTTTAGAAAGTTCATATATTCGAAGTCATACCAAACAGAAATGCCTATCTTGCCAGTCTTACGCATGGTGGTGACGATCGAAGCTGGTATAGGGATCCTAAGGCCTTGAGCCTTGGACAACACAACCGCCATCTGCTTGGCTTCTTCAGCCGATTCCTTGTACGAGAAGTCGAAAAACTTGCGTGTGAGCTCTCGCGTGTTGAGGACGGCTGCGTTGGGAGGTGACACGGGCGTACCTGGGTTGCTCCCACCCGGTTGCGTTGGCGTCTCAGCTTTCTTTGGACTCGGCTTCGGCTTGGCCTCCGGCTCATTCTTGCGCTCCTCTTCTTCTTTTTGCTCCAGCTCTGTCTGCAGCTCGTCGCTGTACTTGATCTTGTATACCTTGACAGGGAAGTCTTCAAGCTGTTTCCCTTCCTTGTCGTGGACGGTCAACGCAATATGCATCCTTCGGTCATCGAGAGGTTCCTGGTTAAATTAGTGTTGGCTTCAGGCAGGCTGGTGGGACCAAGCGGGTTGCGTCTTACCTTGTTTGCCATCTTGGTTTCTGTGATGGATCGTGTGACGTGGCGGCTGCTGAAGCGTATGACAGCACTGTTACCTGATCTGGGTATACAATGGGATACGTGCTAAGGTGTGTGATGTAAGAAGAATGGAGTGAAGGGCAGGATGAGACGCGGTTTTGTATCGTCCTTCCAGGGTCCAGGGTGAGAGAGACGAAGTGTATCGCTATTCATGCAGAGTTGCGAGACCCACTTCCATGTGTACAAGTGAAGGTGACTTTGAGTTTTGGATTTTCATGACAGCTGCCTAGACAGTCTGCACAGTATGAAAACTCAGCCACATATTTTGTACATCTTAGACCTTCTTATTGATAGTCGCTGAGCTTCCTCGTAGATGCGCGGCTTATCATCTTCCATTCAGTGAGATTCGCAAGGTCAGCGTCGTAGTCTCGCGTACTCATGGTCTGCAATGTTCCATGTGGACTACGAGCTTGTGCACTTAGAAGTATTTGATGGTATAGTAACTATCCTCCGGCTGGCTCCGTTGGGTATCGTCCTTGAGTATGCAATAATTCCAACTTGTTCCGTCCCGCTCCTACTTCTTGTGCACCAAACACAACAGCGACGCAAAGGGATCAACACCGTTACTTTCAGTCTTGGCCTTCTTCGAATCCTTCTTCTTGGAGATGGTCGTAGCCAATGCTGGAGGCAGCTTCACAACAATCTTTTCTCTTGTCATCTCCATCTGCAGCATATGCCTCTGAGTGCTTTTGTCCACGGACTTCTTGATCTCTTCCTCTGCTTGCCCCAGGCCCTGGGCAAGATCCTCAGTATAACCGACTTTCTTTCCAATCCCAATGCCGTGCTGCGTTCCGAGTTCTTTGCCTTGCACCAGTCCCATCTTCAGTCCTTCTGCCTGCCCCTGTTCAAACCCGACTGCCAAGCCTTCCGTGATGCCGGTACTTCTGCCCTCCTTGATGCCTTGAACGTATCCATAGTCTTTTCCAGCATCAAACCCACGATCGTAGGCTTCTTTGCGAGCCTTGGGCAGTAAATCCCAAAGGGATATTGTTGCTGCGTCGGTCTGTACTGCGCATGAAGCTGTCAAGGCGGAGGTTTGGGTAGCCTGTGAGACCGAATTGGCTGTGCCAGGATTAATGAGGGGTTATAAAAGAGTTTGGTGTGCATACTGGCATTGAAAAGGCGCAGGAGCGTCTCGTAGATCGCAAGCTATCCAATTAGCGAAGGCAGATGACAAGCCAATACAAACTCGCCTGAGTCTGCTTCAGCTGCACCTCATCGAGGCTTTGGTCTTCTTCGTGAAGACCCGCGAGGAAAGTCTCAAGCGAGACACGATTGCGCTCGATCTTGTTGGCCTCGTGGACACGATCGAGCAGAACTTGTAGGCGGTCTGATGTGGGCATCATTGGCATGCTGTAAGTGTAGTGAGGTTGTTGAGAAGGCAAGAGATCGGGTTAGGTAGAAGGAGCTGTCAACAAAGCTAGGGCTTGGCGAGTATCAAACAGGTAGGCGGCATGGAGACGGCTTCACCTCTCATCGGGTATCATTATACGATAATCCATCCTAAATCACTCGAGTGGCTCGATTTACAGTTTGTTTGACTTCCGCAAAACCTGTCAAGGCATCCGTGCTCCGGTATGATTTGCATCTACCGCGGAACATCATGATCCACGACTTCTACATTGTTCCTACACTGATCAGATGGATACAGTAACCATGGACTGGCGACGACGCTTACCCGACAGGATCCATCACAAAGGCGGCATAGTACTTGGCATGGTACTGGTGCCTCCATCCCGGCTTTCCATTGTCTTTCCCACCTGCTTTCACCGCCTCTTCATGGAATTCTTCCACCGTCTTTCTATCTGTACACCGGAACGCGACATGAGTAGCAGCTGCTTCTGCATCCTCCTTGGCGGTAATAAAGAAAACGATGTTTGACCTGTCCGGACCTAAACCGACACTGCGGTTATGGAATTCCTTCTGTTTGCTGTAACCAAGCGGCGCGAGCGCGGTCAGGTACCAGGCTGTGACTTCTGCGAAACGCGATGTCGGAACGGTGATGCCAATGTGGTCAAGCATCGTAGAACATACGAAAGGAACAAAGGGGTATCTGGTGTATGAAGTACTACCAGAGGCCTACGTATTTAACAGAACGATGGACCTCAAGACTGCTTACTTATCAACCGCAATTGATACGGCTTGGAAATCCGGATAGAGGCTGAGTGCGGGGCTTACTAGTCCATTTGCTCAGTAAGCACACGCGAAACCAGCTGCTTCTCAGGTGTCAGACTCGCGTATGACCATTGGGCGCAACTTTCTCTCAAGACAGAAGAAAATGTAAAATCTGAATTGACATTCAATCCAAAGCAACGTAGACGGACATGCGTATGAGGAACCATACAGAAAACTGACTAATAATACAAACATAGCACATGCTATACAATTCCAAACGGTTCGGCTCCGCGAGCTGCTCGTCTGCGGTACAATTCCTTCATAATCTCCATTTGGCTGCACCGCGACTAATAGTCAAACCGATCTGGCAGCACGAGAGGAGCGACCAACGTCCATGTGTAGATGCCGTAGCAAACCCATGCGCTGATGATCTTCGCCCAGCTGGCCCAGTATGTTCGTCCAACGGGGACGAAGCTACCAGACACATCCTTCTCGTCGAAGTTGGTGGTGAGGAGAGTAGCGACCCATGTTGTGCTGAGGAAGAAGATGATGTGGAAGAGAGTGTAGTTGTATTGCGTCGCGTTGCGCTCGTCATCGCGCGGGTTCTTCTTGCTAGAGGGCTCATCGTCCTCGTCCTCGCTGTCTGAGTCGTCGAGAGCAGAAGCAGGAAGCGAACCGGACTCTACAGCGGCGCGCAAGGCAGCTTGGCGCATGTCACGGCGTGATTCAGGTTGCTGTGTGACGAGACCATGCTCGTAGTCTTCAGTGCCGACTTGAGCGTAGCCGTTTCCGTGAGGGTTGCCCTGGGCGCCAAGAGCGAGGCCGTACGTTGCTGCACGGGTGGTGGTGTAGGCAACAGTGACGAAAGTGACAATGGCGCCGATGATGATAGTCGCCTTACGAGTTCCACGGGCACGGATCAAGGGGTTGCATTGATGGTCGTCAGGTTCCATGCCCACAGCGGACAAGGTGAGATAAGTGCAGTAGACGGCTACAATGGCGGACTGGGCGAGACCTGCTCGGGGGTTGACGTCCTGTACTGCGGGGTGAATCGATGCGACGGATGAAATCAGGAGCAGGATCAAGTTGATCTGTTGAGGTCAGCCAGCTTCGGAAAACATAGAGAGTTGCACTTACCGTGATAGCTGCCTGGTTCATGCCACATCCGCTCTTCGCAAAGAAAATGTACATGATTATGGTCATGGCGATCGAGGCGAGGTACATGGACATGGCACTACCAACAAGCATGCCTGTCCAGACGCGCGACTCGGTAGTCTCAATCTTCTCCTGGCAGTATTCGGCCCAGTTATGCGCCAGATCGACAAGCAGAATGAGTCCAATGAGAAGGAACAGACACGCGCCAATCATGGCAAAATAGTTGCCCCAGACGATGAAGAACGAGTTAGGGATGAAAAAGGTCAGAACGATCATGCCAATCCAGCCCATGATCTTGGGAAGCCAGAAACCGTTCTGTATGGTCGCGCGACCGTCCTTGGAAGACCGTACTCCGATGAGCATAAGCGCCATAATGACGTGGAAGAAACCGAGCGCGAAGTTGATGCGCTGTACTGCGACATATCCGTAACATTGTTCGCCGTGGCATTTGATGTCGACATAGTCCAGAGTGAGGTGAGCCAGCTTCTTCATGGCCCAGTCGGTGAGCATGATCCATGAAACAATCGAGTTGACCAGAAGGATGAGCGCGTATGCGATACGGGTGGCGATGCTACGCGACAGTCAGTACACATTCGTACATACCGCCCAACGCTCGCAAGCCGTACCTGTTACCGCATTTCCCTCCGCAAGAGCCCATGACGGCGCTGCATGTCGCGGCGCCACAGCAGGAGGCGGCAACGCTCCAAACCTGGCCATGTTAGCGGCGCGCAATCGCGATGGAGCGTGTCAACATACCGTACCCATGGCGGGCATGGCCAGAAAGGGTACAGATAGTAAGGCGCCCATGATTGAGATGCGCTGAGTCGCCTATGTGGTGTTGTGGAGAAGCTGGGGAGGCACGAGGATGAGGCCGGTGACGTTCGCGCGCTTGCATTGCGGCTCCTTCCGCCAAGTCCAGCGCCTTGGCCGCCTTATCTCCGATCAGCTGCAATGGCCATGCTTCACTTGCACTCTCCCATCCACTCTTCAGACATCGGTGTGGTGTCTCGGGGCCCGCCTGACTTTGTGTTTGTTTCGTACTATAGACTTCCTTCACGTCGCTCTTTTCCGTGCGCCTTATCTTGCATATCTTTACCTGCGGCATCTGCTTCTCGGCTTAGCAAGTGCCGATATCAGCTCCAGTCCGCTGCGATTGCGCAACTCGACGTCTCCCGCATTCGATGATCAGCACATTGCAATAACACCTCATTCACACTGACCAAGATGGTCGCCGAAGAACAGCCCTCCACACACAAGAAGACGCGCATTATTTCTGTTGTCGCTGCGACCGCAATCGCGCTTGCCTGTGGCACAAATGTACGTCTCCGTCATACATCTGAAGCGGGATGCTAATGAGCCTCAGTATGCCTACTCAGCATGGGCACCACAATTCGCCGATAAGCTTCAACTCTCCGCGACCCAAAGCAATGTCGTCGTATGTCACCCTATATGCCGCCCAAATACGAACTTCGTCTTACACTCCTAGGGCACGGCTGCCAACTTGGGCATGTATGCGTCTGGCATACCCATGGGCATCATAACGGACAGGAAGAGCCCCAGACTTGCCGCCATTATTGGCACGTTTGCGCTCTTTGCAGGCTACTATCCCATCAAGCTTGGTAGGATATCCCATACCCGGTTGTTAGATCAACGTCTAACTGTTGGCAGCGTACGATGGAGGCCCAGGCTACATGAGCGTTGCTCTGATATCCTTTTGTTCCTTCTTGAGTGGTGTAGGCAGCTGTGCTGCATTCCAGGCCGCTCTAAAGACAGGTAAAACTCTCGACAACCTTTGGAGGACGTCTGCTGATCTTGGTAGCGACGCTCAACTGGCCAACCCATCGCGGATCGGCCACCGCTTGCCCATTGGCAGCTTTTGGCTTGAGCGCCTTTTTCTACACTCTCATCGCCGGCATAGCATTCCCAGGCGATACCTCCGGACTGCTCATGATGCTTTCTCTTGCGACCTCACTAGTTGTTCTAGTATCGATACCCTTCCTAATCGTCGTCGACCACAAAGCTGGCACTGGCTATGCTGTCCTACCCACCAGCGAACGTGTGCGACGCAATTCCAACGTCCTCCATAAGACAAAGTCCAACGGGACCAGGTACAAGTCATCTGCTCTCCCACAACAGGAAATCAGTAAGCAATCCTTTCCTTTCCCACCTCCGTTTCCCCCCTGTCACCTGCCAACCGCTTCTAGCAGCCGAAGAAGAACAGGATCGACCATCAACCGAAACCTCGTCTCTCTTATCTTCTGGTCCTGGCGACATCATCGACGATGACGACGACGCAGCAAGCAAGAAGTCGACTAAGTCATGTATAGATATCACTGGGCTGGCACTCTTGAGCAAATCAGAATTCTGGCAACTGTGGGTACTCATGGGTCTCCTGACGGGTGTTGGTTTAATGACTATCAAGTACGTATCCTCTGAATCTTGTGTGTCATCATCGCTGATTAGTACAGCAACATTGGTCACGATGTCCAGGCTCTCTGGAAACACTGGGATGACTCGATCAAGAACGATTTCGTCGCTCATCGACAACTTTGGCACGTCTCAATGATCTCACTCTGTTCATTCCTGGGACGTCTATCTTCCGGAATCGGTTCCGATTTCATCGTCAAGAGACTGCATCACTCGCGATTTTGGTGTGCTGCCATTTCAGCCACCATTTTTGCCCTGGCTCAGGTCGCTGCCATCCGCGTTGAAGACCCGCATCATTTGTGGGCTGTATCCGGACTCTCCGGTCTTGCATATGGTGTTTTGTTTGGCGTTTTCCCGGCGCTTGTCGTCGATGCTTTCGGCCCCGATGGCTTCGCTGTCAACTGGGGTTTCATGACCTTGGCACCCGTCGTGAGCGGCAACGTCTACAATCTCTTCTATGGTGCTGTATATGACTCTAACTCAGTGGTGGAACCGGATGGTCAACGCGGATGTGAGCTGGGGCTCAAGTGTTACCGAACGGCGTACTATGTTACTCTCACATCGAGCATATTGGGCATCTTCGCATGTTTCTGGGGTATTTACGGCGAGCATGTAAGGAAGAGGCGTGAGTTGGAAGAGCATGATGGACATAGAGATGCTTGATCTTGTCTCATTATTTCAGGTCAAACTAGTATGGAAGCGACGACAGAACGTATCCTTGAGCCTGCCTACGCCTATTAGTACACTATGGCGTATGGCCATTCGTGTCTCCTCTGTCACGCTGGGGTTGTACCCAGAGATTCGAGCCGTGGCATTCGTTTGACCATCTTCTCGTAGTGTAGATGTTGCCACTATACACGACCCAGTTCATCCTTCCAACATCCACCATCGTTTTTGACAACCGGGTTGAGGTAGCTAAGTCGCACCAGCCTCTACTCTTCCTGTAGCGAACCCAAGCTGAACATCTCATTGGACGAATACAACGAGCACTGCCCGCCTTCATGTATAATGTTCTCATGTCCATAGGATGTTTCGCTTTCTTCTTCATTTACCTCGTGACTGGTACGACAACGACTGCTTGGCTACATGTAGGCTTGGCAGCCGTAGATGTGGCTTCCATACATGCGCTGTGCATGTAAGACACGAAAGATGATGATAATGGCTCCGCAAGTTGGTACAGTCAGTAGTTGAATACATCATATTCTCAGAGAGAAACAGAAATGTAGTTTCTCATCCGGTATCAGCAGGTGCTTTGGGCTTGGCCTTTGATCCGGCAGGTCTCCCCACTCTCGCACAGCGTACGATTGGTGGACGTAATCTAGGACGACCGACAGGGCGCTTCGAGACAGTGGGTACGAGTTCTGGCGGTGGAGGCTTAGATTTGGTCTGCTGACGCTTGGATTTGTCCCTCGATCCTGAGGGCCTTCCTGTAATGTGGCCAGTGGTTGGCACCTTGATATTCTCTGGGATCCGGCCACCGCGTGGAATAGGCTCCCTTTGCGACCATGTTTTCACAGGTCGACCAACAGGTCTAGGCTTCTTGACAACTTTCTCAGCCATCGCTTCCTTTGTAGAACCCTTTGGACGGCCTCGGGGTTTCTTCTCTACTTCGACAACAGGAAGGTCTTCCTCTTCACTGGGTGTAATCTGGCGGATAAGTTTGACGGTTTCCTGGTCAAGAGTGACTCTGTCTGGGAAGATAGGCGAGCCCATCCAGGTCAGCTGGATATCTTTCATGGTCCCTGCATTCTTGAACTTGGCCCGGATCTTCGTTGATACCTTTTCGTCCTCGTCTACTTCCTCCCCAGGCTCGACCAGTAGAGCCCGCGGAGTATGCCTCAATGTGACACCCACTCCTTCTAGTCCTTTTTCGGATGCCATCCGGTTCCAGACGAATTGCTCGATCAATCCTTCCCGAGAAACGAGTACAAATCCCATAGGCCACTGACTCTGTCCTAGAGCCCTCAAGACACCCGTCGTCGCCTTCTTTGTCGTGACCAACAAGCCCATAACATCCTTGTTTCGCCAGGCTGGTGGTATCCCTTGGAACGATCCTTCGAGTTCGCGAATGTGGCCCGGGTTGCAGCTGATTTTGCGTGACTTGCACTGTACGATGATAGGCATGGGTTCTCTTAGAGGCGTCAGCACCCAATGGCCTATCAAATCTATGCCCGCATCTCCCCCACGGCCTACGCGTATGAGGGAGAAGCCTAGACGCATGAGCGCCAGTGCAGACATGTATTCATACAGCGTACCGACAGAGACAGCCGACGCCAATGATCTGCCGGTACGTTCCGCCCATTCGAGGAAAGAAGGAAGCGAGTTGTGATGTTTCGAGCCAGGCGAAACTACCAAGCTGGGGACATCAACGGGTGCGGCATGGCGAGCAGAAGTGGTCGCGATTCGGTGCGAGACGCGGTGCGGAGTAGTCCTGGGGAGCCATGCGAGGATGGGACTTCGTTTGGGCCATGATGGGCGGAGGAAAGGTCGCATCACGGTATCCTGAAAGAGCGCCCGGGGTGTGACATATTTGAAGCGACTTGACGCGGCCGAGGGTCAGAGCCGGTGTCTGGCGTTGGTGAGGGTGGAGTAGAGGGAAGGAGGATTCGCGTATATTTTGAGGGTTCAGTGACGCGCTAGGCTAGCTCCACCGCCATCCCTGCCTGTCGCATCCCACCACTCGTACTCTCTTTCAACAAACATACTCAGTCTGAAGTCGCCAGATCTTTTCCTCTGCTAACCCTCTCGGTATCCCATTGAAAGCGATCGCATCACTCCCCCTACTAGACCCGTACGAACCTGCTACCATGGGCGACATCCTCACTCAAATCCAAGATGAACTGGACATGGTACTGCCCATACAAATAACAGAACGTGTCTCGTGCTGATAAAGACAGCTCCTGAACCAGATGTCAGCAGCTCTACGCGAAATTCGCGAGAATGCCCCACCAAGCGTTCCCCCAGGCCAACCACGCCTCGACACTTTCGCGGAACTGGAAGCTCGCACCGCTGCCGAAAACGCCCAGCAGAACCCCACGACAGATGCCTCACAGCAGGCAACTGCGCCTCCGGCCAGATCTTCCCCGGAACAGTTTCAAAAAGATCTCAAGGAGCTCGCACAGGACATAACGTTGAAGGAACAGCAGATTGAGAGATTGATCGCACACCTGCCGGGTTTGAATTGGAGCGAGAAGGAACAAGTAGAGAGGATGAAAGAACTCGAGAGACAACTGGAAGACTTGGAGGGGGAGAGGATAAAGGCAGTCAAGGACAAGGACACCTTGATGAAGATTGTAGAAGACAAGATAGCAGGCGTAGGCAGGGTTCGATGAGCTATTGATCTGCCAAAGCACGCATCCTTGGCGACGACAACGGTTTGCATCAAACCCATACGAACTTGTTCCAGTTCGGGTATCATGGATTTAGGGGATTGGGGCTTGAACCTACCGTTAACGGAGCCGCAACAAACATGCTTCAGGAATACCAGGAACCGTCTTCTCGCCAAAACACACCACTCAATGCCCTTGGCGAACTTGACTGAAACTACAACTTCTCTTTGGAGAACGACACGGATACGGACTTGGTATCGCTACGAGGGTGTTCAGGAGTTTGATGACTAAGCACGAACGTATCTACGACGTCCCTTGGGCGGTCGCGGATGCGGAGAGCTTCGACAGGTTTATCGGATCTCAGAGACCAGTGAGCTAGTACATGCCTAAGCTGCTAGCTACACAAGCGGGCCCGCTCTTGCTTGCCAACTCTACGTATACTGTGGCAAATCTCCAGAGCGTAAAAGATGATTAGTGGAGAATGACGTATAGTCAGTTCAACAGCCTAGCAAGCGATAACAGCATGCTTGAATTGCTAGTTTTTGCTCGAAGTGTTGCGGAGGATTTGTTAGAACAAGCGCGGGATCACTGCAATCAGGAGCCATGGACGCAGAAGAGATAAGCATAACAAGATTGTTTATCAACACGGAAGATGCGATGCGCCTCGATCCATCAGACCCGCCCTGGCACCAACTTGTGCCTACCACTTGTACAAAGACATCATAACGTTATGTTATAATCCCTGCACCGACGCTCACTACAACATGTTGCTTGTTCAAGCCTCGCGCTTAGTCGCTCTTCTCGATATCAGTCTTGGACACGATATGATAACCACCAACGTCGTCACTCTTAACCTTGACCATGCCACACTCGCTTAACCACAGGCTATTCACCGATGTATCGACGTCCTCAGCATGGTAAACCTTTTTTGGTGTCACTGATCTCCTTACGATCATGTATTCGGGCTTTCCGCTACTCTTATTCACCTGTCTATCTTCATCATCACTGTCCACTGGCTGCGCAGGCTCGTGGATACTCTCAGAACTCTTGACCCCGAAAAATTTGCCAAACAAAGATGTTATTCTCGATTTTGACTCTTTTCCCGCGGCTGCTCGTTTCGCCGCCTTCTCGTCTTTACGGTCTAGACGTCTATCGCGGCGTTTTTGTCGTCGGATCTGACCTTGAAGTCGCTGAATCTCGTGGGCTTCTTCGCGGGAGGTAGCTTGCGCGAACTCATCAGGGTCATCGAAGAGGCCATAGGTGCCGGTGTGTGCCTGGCTGTGGGCATCTGTCGGCATCGTAAGCGTGAAAGATGACTGATATAGTGGGATGAAGCCCTGTGCTTTAGAGAAGGCTGGTGCTGGGATCGCGTGAGCTGTACGTGGGGTATGCTGGTATGAAAGTTGAGCGCTGACCCCGCTGATGACTCTCCGCGATGACGATGATAGTACAGGTGGCGTGGGGATAGTAGGCGCATGAGACAACCAATTGTCATGGTATGTGACATGATTGCCACACCATTATTGTCCGCCAGGCAAACACAAAGTCGTAAACTATGGAATCACAGAACAACACATCACACAAGTCGTTGTCACGCCCCTCTGATTCACATCAGCTTACCACCTTTGGAGACCCTGGAGCATGGCGAGCGTCACTTCATCAGCAAATTAGCCTCATATATGTTTCAAAGCAAACCACACAAATGCCTCCTATTGCTACACTTTCCTACCACCCACTAAAGCCTCCTGAGCATCCCTGACCAACCCCTCCAGCGCGTCCACCTCCCACTCCATTTGCCTTCCATACTCCCCTTCTGAGCGAACACCACGACGGTACACTCTTGCAAACTGTTTGAAACGCTCTGTAGCCATCAATAATTGTGGTCTATATTCTTCAATCTTGGCTAGCATCTGCATATTGAAGGGCTCAGGTACCACGCGGTAGTAGGTTTCTTGCATGACTGCCAGGAGCTCGTTGGCTAGGCATGTGACTCTTTCGTAGTGGATGAAGAGGGTTTGCAGGGCACTTTGAGGAGAGCGTTGGCGCGGTGGCGTGTATAGGGATAGGGGGTTAAATGGAGTGTTACGGGGGATATTCGACCGTTCGGTAGGTCTGGAGTTAGTATTGTGGATGTTGTTGCGGCGTTGGGACCTGTACTTTTGTTGGAGAGCCATGCAGGTGTGTTTGATGCTGGAAGGTTAGTAGCTACGGAGAGGGTTCAGGAACTGTTTGTAAACATCGAGTGGACGAGCTGTAGGGTATCTGACGAGGGCTTGAGTCAAAGTTCTTCTGATGTGAAGGTATATGACGTGTTCCATTGAAGTCAAGCGCTGCATTCTTGCATTTGGCATCATTTCCGCAGCAGTTTTGGTCATTCTTGTAAGAAACTTGATAGTAATAATTGTTGTATGGTTGTCCCTAGTGCTTGTTTCGATCCAATAAACGCCGAGATGTTCCAACCCCATCTTTACCCATAACACCGCGCAATTCCCCTATAGTTATCATTTTGAAGCAAGTGAAAATCTTATCTTACAGCACGTCTACTGATGTATCTGGCTGACGTGGCCAGCCTGACCAGCACCACCCCACTCACTGTCGTCATCACTGCCAACATCTGTCCAGGAAGTGGGTGTCATGATGCCCTGTCTGTCGTTGTCGAACTCGCTGAAGCCACCTTCTGAAAAGGCATCTGTGAAACCGCCCTCAGAACGCGCGTCGTGGTCCATGTCGTTCTGTTCACTGTTCGGCATGCTAAGGATGGCGACATCGTTGGCTTGACTGTCAGCGACCGAGGCAGCACTCATGGTCATTGAGCGCTCAGAGCGGGGCGTCAGGGTACCGGTGGAGAGGTGCTCAGCGTCGTCATCGAAGAAGGGGTGAGATGGAGCAGGTTCGCCTGCTTCCGAGGTGGAGGATGTGAAGGAGTAGAAGGATTGCGCGGCTTGGTCGACGTCATCCTGTGCGGGCTGTGCGGGCGAAGAGGTCTCAGGGATGGAAGTCTCAGGGTCGGGTGTGAGGTCGACGAGTGTACCAGTGGTGGGTGTTGAGACGACCTCGGGCTGGATGGTAGCAGAGCTTTCGCGAGTGGCAGATTCTTCGTAAGTGAACTCCTTGGGTGCGGGAGCGTCTTCGTCGTAGTCATGGTCGAATAGTACTTGGTCGTCAGAGAAGGGGTTGGCCATGGCAGCAGCGGCAGCCGAGCCGGCGGCAAAGCCAGCAGCACCGCGCTTCTTGAGATTACCATTCGAGTTGTCCGTACCAGTTGCCGTTGCGTTATCCCTGAGCATGCCATCGCTGCCAACCATGTCATCGAAGCTTCTCGTCCGATCAGCCCTTGACCTCTTTGCAGCCACTTCGGCGGTCTCAGCGCCGATCCTAGCCAGTTCATCCAGGTCGACAGCAACGCCCTCTTCCCTTGCCCGCCTGATCAGTTCGTTCCTGTTTCTCCTAACCAGCTCCTCTCTTCTACGCTTCCTCGCTTCGAAGTCATCGGACGATTCGCTCGGGCGGCGAGGCTGAATGTCATCGCCGAGGTTGTGCAGCGCGACGGCGATCTTGCGACGGGTCTGGTCGGCCCATTGTCGGACTTGAGGCGATTCGTAGATGGCGATTCCGGCGGCGACGATAACGGACGCGGCGATTATGAGGCCTGATGTGAAGGGATGGTTAGGACGATGCGGCGGGGTTTGAGTGTTGCCTGGCGAAGACGCGAAGCACGAGCCGGTGCCTGCAAGCAGGTTGGCATAGGAAAACAGAGATATGAACAAACTTGGGATAGGAAGAGAAGAATAATGAAGTCGCTGGGGCAGCACTACAGCGACGTGCATAAGTGGAGTTATTCATACTCACCTTTGGCCAGTGGCGCAGGCATGGCTGCGGACTTTTGTAGCAGCGGGTGCAGTCTGCTACTGAAAGAAGCCCTTGAGAAGTGTAGCGGAAAGGAGGGAAGGAACAAACCCAGAAGCTTTTGTCCTTGAGCGAGCGTGTAAGGAGAGAAGGCTCGAGAGCTGGGGAGAGCAGTCGGTGGTTAGGTCATCGCCACTTGCACAGCCGCACCATGCAGGGCCCGTGGAGCTCCGGGCGGCTTTTGGTGGGGTCGCGTGCCGCTATCTTGCTGCATGCGAAGCCTATCGCCCCGCGTCCGTTAGTCTAACTTCATAACCGTTCCCCTATGATGAGCATAACTTGGACTCAGTTGCGCACATTTCCAGATGTGCACAGCACATCTAAAAAGCACTCTACGATTGTGAACAAGGGCGCAGTAGAACGATCTATCACATGTCATGAAACTCCAGAATTATACACGCTGAATGATATTGAACTTTTAGAGAGCTAAAACTCGACACTAAACTGTAAATAAACCCAAACGAAAAGCATGCCGATATCTGTAAGCCAAGTTGTAGCCATGAAAGCCAGCCTGACCTATCAGACGCTGTGGCAATCCGTTGTAAGTAGCATCGATGTGTAGCCTAGAACACAGCCCTCCATCCGTCTCCAGCCTCCTGCACGGATGTTTGCAGGAACCCCTCTTTGACGGGTAATGAAAGAACTGGCGATGAAAAAACAAGCAACGAAGACAAGACAGACTGGATTAGGGAATTAATAGCAAAGAAGCAAGGAAATTGGACGGAGGCAGCCAAAGGCTCAACATCAGGCTGGCTTGGAAGGCATACTCAAGTCAAGATAAGCCAGCGGTCCGTCAGTCTCCTCGTTGATGTGGAATGGAGTTTTCCGCTGACCGCAAACAGAACAGCAGCCGTTATCACTGTCTGCCTGCTCTGAGGTCTCCGGTATGAAGCCGGGTTCATAGGGGTTGTTGTTGCGCTTAGCCTCCGGGGTGGTGTCAGTCTTCTTGCCCTTGGCCTTCGAGATATTGATAACCTTGCGGCGCTTTCGCGAAGGGCCTTCGTGCTCGTCATCACGCTCTTCATCCAAGATCTTGCGCTTGTTTCCTCCATATGTGGATAAGAAGCAGGCAGTCCGGTAAAGACGAGGGTCGTAGCGCCACATGCTTGTAGTCCAGTCGAAAACCCATGGGTCTGGACTATCGATGCTGCGAACAATTCGAACATCCGGATTCCTGTGGAGTCGAGTACCATCCCAAGGCATGACGCGAGTGACGCGTGACTTGGGAATGAAGCCACAAGCGAGCCACTCGTAATCGTGACCGTCTGCGCAGATCGTATCGCACCAACGGATCTTGGGAAGGATAAGTTTCATGTCGGAAGCCCGTATCTCCGTTATCGACAACCACATATCTGCGCCAGATGCTTTCAGCTGCTGCCAGGTTATAGCAGAGTGATCTAGTGGCACAGCTGTATCACGAATCCACACTGGAGTCGAAACATTGTGGACTTTCGAAGCCAAATAAGTCTCGTCGGGGTGGAAACGTCGGCGAGTGGTAACTGTTATGGTAGTCTCCATTTGAGCCGTGACAGTCGCAGCGATCAAACCATCAGTACTGATCCGAGCGATTGATACACGCATGCCGATCCTCTTACTGTTTTTGTAATGGAAGCCTGCTCTTCGAATTGCATGACCTGATAGTGTTAGCATTCATGTTAGAAAGATGTTTGATGCAAGACCTACTAAGATCATTGAACCCAGAGATGTACGAAGATGGGTTGATCTTTTTGTTCCAGACGAGGTGCCGCTCAATACGTTCTCGCGTCAGATCTGTTGGCAACGAGAACGACCCGATGGATTGGAAGGCATTCTCGTCACTAATCTTCAGGTCCGGAACTTCGCGATGCTTGGGGTGTGTGTCTTTGTTAACAAAACAACAAGCAGTCTGAGATGTCTCGTAAAAGGTCCTATGGATACTTGAGGGCAGTGTACCGCTTGCAGCACGAGTGAGCTCAGGCGCCTGGTCGAACGTACTGTCGGTCGTTAGTCAAGAAACTGTAGACGTTCCACAGTCACTTACATCATGATAGTACCATCCAACAGTTTGGATTCGATTGTCCTTGTCTGGTTTTCCTCTATTTTAGGTAGTATATTCTCGATGTTGTCTGGCCAGATTTTCTCAACATCGCCTGAGCTGGAGATCCTAAGCTTGGAGATCCTAAGCTTGGAGAGACGAGCTGCATCGGAGGTAGGCGTTTCTATAGCATGGTCGACCTCTGTTGTCTTGGCCACGCTGCTATCATGGGCTGGTGATAGTGCTTTCGAAGATCGTTTACGGCTCTTGGCCTTCAAGGCAGGCAGACGAGCCATATATGTAGGACTAAAGGTAGTAAAGCTGAGGAGTTACAAGAGAACTTGGATGAGGCTCGACGAATTATCGTGCTCAATCTTGACTGATCAAGAAGTGGATAGTTGGTGTTGCAGAGTTGCAGAGATCGTTCTGAACCGTATAAGAGATGTTTATATACCCGTATCATATGCTGATAGAGAAGTCGAAGTGAGAGAAAAGACACCCTGCGATCGTCCCGAGATAGTAAAGGTGCGCCATAAGTGTGCCAAATACCTTGCCAGATCACAGGTGAGTCTGCCTTCTGTTTCGACTCTTGCAGCACTACCCCGCTTTGCGATAATTCAAGTAAAAGTAACATGATGAATAACTGTTACCCAAGGTGATGGTGACTGAAAATGTATACACCTCACCAAAGAGTTGGATGTAGGTTTTGGATTCAAAGTTTCTTTGTAGTCAGCCGGTTGCAGCTAGATATAGGGAATTCGACAGTCCAGGAAAGAGACCGCTTGACAGTAAGCCAGATATCAGTAGCTCAGCAAGGCCAATGAAGAATCCCCGGGTCGTCAAGGTCGATGATGTATTCGATTTGTTTCTGAACGCAGAGGATCTCTCCCCCAAGATCTTAGAAAAGATGGACAAAGGCCTGCGCTCACCACATGAACTGAAGCAGACGCTTTCGAATAATGCTGGAAAACATATGCGTAACTCTAAAAATACTCGAAAGGTCCATGTGCTGTTGCCTGGTCAGACTGCAGCTCGGAGCATACGTCGAAACGTCGGACGGATGTTCAAGATCTTTCATGTCAGCCAGAAGTAGGGTATTGCGCTTATGCAAGGTCATTTGCTATCTGCAGCAACGTGCTGTTCCCCGATGCCGCATGCTCAAAACCAACTCCAAGCCGACTGCGAACTCCAACTCCTGTGCCCAAGAAACCTCTCAATCAGCTCCGGCCCATGCCTCTCCCTTCCAACATCGCGCAAAGTTTCCTCAACGAACGCATCCGGCCTCCACACATCTCCAACCGTGTAATACAATCGCCGGACCGTCGCCGCGTCTTCATCGCCCCAATCCAAACTCCAGTCCGCCTTCACGCCAGGCGCATAGTAGGACAATTCGAAGAACCCCACTTTATATCCGATTTCGCACTCGAGCATAAAGCTCTCGAGGACAGGCATTTGCTGCGTCGCTTTTGCAAAGGCGATGAGGAACGGGTCTAGGGTGTCTCGATTACCGTGTTGCATGAATTGAGTGTCCTCCTCGTCCCTCGGGGTGCCAACGAAGTACCAGGTACCAGAAGGCGCGACGGGATTGAACGAGATCTTGAGCTTCTTGAGCGAGGGCCACGATGGCATGGCGCACGATTCGTGGATAGAGGGCCAGAACAGCGTCGCGTCGACATAAGCATCCAGAATGAAGGTTGTAAGATTCTGAGAGAAGACGCGTAGCGATGCGCTAAACAGATCGAAGAGTGTGCCCTGTAGGAGACTAGAGGAGGTAGCTTCTCGGTGATCGAACGGCGCTTCCTGGTGGAAATTGAACATTGCTACTGAGCTAGCCGGAAGCTTCGTTTGCTCAAGTAACCTTGCGAAATTTGATCTTCTCTCAACGCCGGCCGATTGTGCACCCTCTTCGTAGAATTCTGCGTAAATGTGCTTCAGACCGGGCAGAACTGACATGAGCTGGGGCCCAACGGATGGCGATATCTTTCGGCCGTAATTGCCTTGTATCTGGAAATAGCTAATTCGCGAAACTGTAGGTATTCTGTCCATCTCGGACAGCGTGAGATAGGCAGTAGCAAACCGACTCTCGGAATCGTAACAATCGCTCGGGGACTTTGGAGCCGCTAGGTTGAATCGCAACTCGGAAAGAACACCTGCGTCCTCCCATTGCCTCAAGGTCGAGAAAAGTTCAGCAATGCTATGGGTGAAAATTTCGTTGTTGGTCTCTTGCTCCTCACTGCTCTCCATGCGATTGCCCTGCTCTTCCGGGTATTCTGGAAGCAGAATGCTGTACTTCAAGTTCCTCAAATATTTGCACCTATTGCGTGTTACGATGGTCCGCAGTTCGCCAAGATCTTCGCTTTTGATGTCTAGTCGATGGAACGTAATGAACTCAACAGCCTCCTTCCATTGCGAGGATATTGTAGCAAAAGGTGGCAGTGTTGAGGACTTCACGACCACCCGTTGTTGTAAGATATTGGGAATCCCTTCTCGATCTGGATACCGATCGAGAAACATCACCATCCGGTTAATGATCTCCTGAGGTAGGTGATCCATTGTGACGAAGATGCCCTAAGCTTTAGTAGAATGCCACTCAGGAACAATGCTTTGAGATAGGTAGACGTGAGTTCTGAATGTGGAGGTGTGAACAGCGGTGCGCTCTTAAAGTCTTAAAGTGACAGAAACGCACTCGTCCGCGACAACTCAAGCGATAAGCGGGTCGATTGAATGGATGCGGAGTTACAAGCCCAAGGGATGGAACCGGAAAAGAAAGAAAAGGCCGTTGCGGAAGTTTGGGTGGAGCCAGAGAAGAAGAGGAATCTCTTGAGTTTGTTCTTGGATGAGGGCGGAAACGCAAAAGTACGAACGGCATACAACGAATTAACAGATGTAATTGCGGCGATGGAGTACCTGTTTCAAGATCGAGGAAGCACTGCTTGATGAGAGACGGGGAATACCATAAGCGACATCTCTAGTATCTACATATCTCAAGCTGAGCAGGGAAGGAAGCTCGGAAGATAGCCTGCTTGTCTGCGGCTATGTTCGACCTGGGAGTCAAAGAATACATACAAACAAAGCTAAACCTTCGGTGATCAACGTCACTTTATCGTGATGCGATCAGAATACCATTTGTGGTGAGACGAAAGTCGAGCTTGCTCGTACTAGCCCACCCTCCGACGCCAAGAGCTGCGCGTGTCTGATTGGCGGTCGCAACCGCGTCTCAGCGAGCTGCCACTTGCGACACGCAGCACTCGGACGTTCCACCACCACATTCCTGATTATCACAATCAGACGTCTCTCGCTGTAGCTACAATGAGCTCTTCTATAGAGACCGAGATTCTGAACAAGTACAACCTCACGACACTGTACCCCGCAACCTGGCCAGAGGAGAAGGACGAGGCCGATGAAGAGGATACGTTCGACGAGCCAGTGCCCAAAGCTACCCCACAGGCGATCCGCCGGTCCAAGTCGCGATACTCGGTATTAGAGCCTAGCTCAAGATACTCACGGCAAGTGCCGGGTGCAGAACGATCCAAAGATGGCGTGGAGACATTGGTGCAGAAGGACGAGCAGGACCCGTTGGGCATGTACCCGAGTGTAGTGCAAGTGCTGCGGGCAAAGAACATTCAGGTCGAGGATGATATCAAGCTGCGTACGTTTCAGCCATATAGAAATACACAAATGGCCTGTCTAATAGGCATACAGGCAACCGCTTCCTCTTGAGCTCTACTACCTTCTCGCCCTCTCTTTTCCTCTCGCAAGTCCACAATGAAGCCTCCACCGATTCCCTTCTCGCCGGCCTTGACTTTCTTTCCCGCTCTATCGAAAAGAAGTCAGCTTCGCTCAAAGTCCTCGTCGAATCCAATTTCGACCGCTTCGTAGGCGCCAAAGCTACCATCGACCGTGTATACAATGAGATGCGGGATCAAGGGAAGGAGCAACCAGAGGCGCCCAAGGCCTTACAGCCAGGCAGGGAGAGGAGCCGCTCGAGCTTCTCAGGCCGAAAGACAAGCGCATCTCTGCCACCCGCCATGCTGGATTCTGTGCCGACAGAGAAACGGAAGAATGCGCTTGTGAAGGAGAGCGAATACGGTGTGCATGGCATCAAGGTTCCTCTGACCGAGGTCGCGGTCAAAGCGGAAGAAGTCTGGGGCCCTGCACTGAACGGACGTGAAAGGGAAGAGACATTGAAGTCGATTATGGAGTCAGTGGAGCACCACCGCGGGCTATTCGAGGTTGGGTCAGCTATGCAAGACGCCATTCGCCGGAAAGACCACGAAACAATCACCGAGGAATACAAGCGCGCACGAAAGTACGCAGAGGAAGCCCGGTATATTGTCGAGCAGGCAACGTCGAATAAGACGCAACTTACTGATGCCGAGATACACCAGGTCATCGTGACCGCGAGGATGTGGTCAGATGTCGAGCGACAGGTTGAACGTTTCAAGCGCGACTCGTGGAAACGCCTGACCACGGCTCATTTTACACACTTGCAAACCGGGACCGAAGAGACCAAGTCGGATGAATACTTGAGCATCATCTCTATCATGCTCGAGCTCGGCGTAGAGGATAACCCGATATGGGTATGGTTACTCTCACGATACGAACACCTCAAGTTCCAGCTTACCTCCAAATGCCAACATGCGCTGGTTGAGATTGAGATTCTTCGTCGTCATCTGGCAAACGGCGAAAAGACGAGCCTGCGTATGCTACAAAAGCATCTCCGTTCGGTGCCCACTAGCAGCAACGTCAGCGCCGAACCTTCGAAGCTAGACACCCTAAAGGTGACCGAGTTCTGGGAACACGTGTATGCGTCGATGAGCACCTTGCTCTCAAATAAAAGTGGACTACTGGCTGAACTCGTTGAATACTGGGAGATTGTCCAGTCATTCCTCTCTGGTCGCGCGCAACGGAACTTGCCCACAGGTCACCATGGCCAGTCTTCTGTCCATCACCGTCTCAGTACTGAGAATAAAGCTGAGCTTGAGAGAGGCACAACCGAACTCATCACTATTCTTCGGGACCATCTGGTCTCGTTCTTCTCGGACCCTCCTATAGAGGATGTTTCCTTGCTCATGTCGCCATTGCCTACGAGTCCGACACCAACAACACCGGGAACACCATTGAGCGCAGCGTTGAGTCCCAAGTCCGCAACTAGGTTCAGATTTGACCCTGCGAAAGCACCACCACCCTCACCCAGTCGCGGAGAATCTTGGGAGAAGTATGCCTTCTGGCCTCCCAATGCGAATGCGCTTTCGGGATCTCACTATCTATCCAGGATGCTCGTGTTGATTAGCACTGCAGCCAACGAACTTGCTTCGTTGCAAGTTCCTGAGCCTGGAGGCAGTGGTCGCATTGATGAAGCCCTGCGAGCACTACTTGGCGGTGTACGAGAACGTTGCATCCAAGCTGTATGTGCAGCTTGGAATACTGATGCTGAGAAGCTGAAGGTGCTTGAGGACTGGACTCGTCACGTTGATCGCAAAGATACTACAAACCTGCCCCAGCGTTTCCTAGCAGTACAGAGCTTCCTGCTCAACAATCTGCAGAAGATCCTGTATGTTGAGGCATCGAGCAAAACGCGGGTGGACGTAGTTGTACCACCGAGCAACAAGCTGTTGCAGATGGTCAGAAGCCAGTTCGTCACCAGCTTATATAGGACACTGAGTGGAATGGTCGAATGTGCCGAGAAGGGCAGGCAAGCTCTGGGCCCCGAATTCGAGATCAAGGGTGATGACCTCACTATCGACGAGCAAGATGACCAAAATGGTAACGACTTGGGTAGGGTCGACGCCAACAAGAAGGTAAGTCATCTCACATCCGACTATGTAAGTTTACTAACAAATCTCAGTCCATCCGCCTGCTTCTGACTCTCGCCAACATGGCCGCTTTCCAAACGGAGATAACCCCCCAGCTCCTCACCCTCTTCGAGACACTCTTCAGCGTCCAACTCACGGACGAAACTAACCGCATTCGAGACGTCCTCTCTCAATTGGATGCGCAGCTCTTCCGTTCCTACACCAAACCCCACGCCACAAAGATTCACAACACAATCGAATCAGGCATCTTCAGTCCAAACTGGGCGCCGGCCCCCGACGCGCGAAAGAGTGTCGCGGACCGCGACCCCAGCCCATACGTCTTCAGCGTCCTTCTCGACCTCGTGATTGTGCACACGGAATCTTCGACAACGTCCGCGCCGTTAACCCCCCGCATTTTGCGTGCACTGTTCGAGTCTACAACTAGCTCCCTCATCACTACTTTCCAGTCCCCTAATCTATCTTCAGTTTCGCTCCCGCAACTCATGCAAGCCACGCTTGACGTGGAATTCATGGCGCAGACGCTCGCTTCGTATACCACGGAGAAGGCATCGCAGATCCAGACTGATATCTACCAAGTCCTGGACCAGAAGACAGACAACGCGGCTAGAGTGCGGTTGCAGGATGAATTGGGTAGTCTGAGAGTCAGTCTCAAGAGGCTGAGAGAGGGGACGAAGGTGCAGTTTGCCTGCTTCAGGAGGGTCAAGAGGGGTACGCTCGCTGGTGGTGCACCAGGCCAGGAAGGTGAGCAGAGGGGGAGATAGAATCGCTTCTTGAAGGGTAGTCCAAGTATTTTGAGTGTAAATGTCTTGTTGTTCGCAAATCTATCGCTTGGAAATGCGCATAAAGCGACCGTGGTTTTACAAAGAACGCCGCTGATGCATCTATGTCCTATTCTCGTTCCATACTCCATTCCCTGTATTGTTACAAGTCGTACAATATTGTTATACATCCTCAGACCCCGCGAAGGGATGTTGCTCGAAATACCGCAATAGCGTTTGGTAAAGTACCAACATGGTTCCCGACTGTACACTTGTCCAGACCGCACGCGGTCCGACGCCTCTGAACCACCCAGCAATTCCTTCCGTTCTGTATATTATCTTCAAGCCTGTCATGACAGAGGAGGTGTCGAGGGTGGCGGCGCCGTGGGCTTTTAGTGTTGTGGAAGGGGAGGATGTGGAGATGGGTCGACTCTGAGTCGATGGTGGCTTGGTTGTTTGCGATGGGGTGGAGTGTTTCGAGGCCGTGGCGGGCGACAGCGAGGCTTTGGGCGCAATTGGAGACGCAGGAGATGGCCCATTGTGTTGCGTCTGAATGCGCGTCTTGACTACGTCTAGGGGAGTTGTGATGACGCCTGCCATACCGCCCGCGGTCCCTGCCGTTATAATCTCAAGCGGCAGACCGATGTTATTTGAGCCCATGTACCTCTTTGCCCAATCCCGCTCTTCTTCGTAAAAGGCAAACTGCAATGCTGAGAAAGGCAGATCACGCCAGAGCGTTGCCTTGTAGCCATGGAAAAGGGCGCTATAACCTTCAGTTCTTGCTATTGTTCGGGCAGCGTCAACGGTGCCGCGGTAGTTGTAGCCTGAGTTAAAGTAGGGGTTGTTGTAGCGGCCTTGTAATTGCAGACGTGTCTTGAGGACTTCGGATGGAACGTATGCGGGTGCAGCAGCGAGGTCGGCGAGGAGACCTGGGAGATGTCAGTATGGAGATAGACTCGAGTAATTTGGGGAAGGTGTACCGGCTGAGAAGTATGCGACCGAGGGCGCAACCCCATAGTCAATCATGGTTCGCTTTGTCCATTCATAAGCCCCAAAGAAGCACACAGTGCCTGCAAAAGACCCGAGGAACGCTGGCTGAACCCCGCCATATAAGCCCTTTCGAAAGCCTTCTTGCCGCCATATGGTGTAATATGTGTTGCCCATGGATGTGTACTTTGGAGGCATGTGCGGGTCGCCCTGCTGTCGCGTCTTGACAGTGTCCAGTGAATGCATCAACATGTCACCCGTCGTTCCTCCTATTCCTCCTGCCAGCATTGCCTGTTTGTGATCAATTGGCATCCCTCATCTCTGCAGACTAGGCATCCTCACATGTAGGTATGGCGGCCGCGCTGCTTCCTCATCTATCTCGTCGTCCATTGCTCCCCGCTTGGTATCCTCCATGGGAAGTTCCACTGCGTGTGCTGTGTTTGCGACATTTCTCCGGCTACCGTCGGTCAGGTTGGTGGTAGAGTCTCCGTTTGTGAGGAAGTTGGCCACGCGGGCAAGTACCATGAGCGCTTCGATGGTAGTGGTGAATACAGAGGAATTGGAGTGTGTGGTAGTCAAAGAGGACCGAGTATGGAGAAGGATTCAATGTGCAAGGGTATACTTCAAAGAGTGACGTTGCTGCCTCTGCGGCCGTGCGATGATGTTCAATCTGGAAAATTTCGGCCAAGACCGGGACCGCGCAGCCCACATCCCTGCAAGCCCTGGCTATCTGCTATCAAAAGCACGGGGACCAGACGACGGCTTGATGCAGTTAAGACTACCTCAACTATCTCTACGCGAATGCTCCCAAGACATCGACAACACATCTGTCTTGCCCCAAAGACAACATGGTGTTGTTGTAGATCAATATATAATCTAGGCTAAGCCCTGCGACATTTAGCGCCTACTGATGACCCACGTGAGCCCCAGCCATCGTGTTTACATCTCGAGTCTCTCTGCATCCGATCAACACCACACCGCCCCCACCTTTTTCGCCCACGACGCATTTTTCTGCTTGAATTTTTGCTCCATTCTGATCGCACGCGTTACGCGACTTGATCCATACCACTCACAATGTCTCACTCGTGGCTTCAGAGGAAGCGCAAAGCTGATTTGATTGACCTTGCGCAGAAGGCTAGACTTCCCGAGTAGGCTAGGAATTAATCTTGCGCATGCATCGGAGCACTGACGAGTGGTTTGCAGTGCCGACGGCTATCTGAAAGACGATCTCGTGCAGATTCTTGAAAACCATCTCAACTCCAACGAGGGCATCTTTGCCAAACTTCCCGAGTTTCGCGACTACTATGGCCGAAATGGATCGCCGATAAAGCGCGAACAGTCTTCGCCGGCAGAGCCTTTGACAGCTACCAAAACGACGCGTCGTCGAACTCTTAACAAGGAAGTCTCGTATGTCGAACCTGAATACGCGTCGCGTCACGCGTCGAGGCTAACATGCGCGCAGCCCAGAGTCTACTCCCATCACCACGTCTACCCCCGCCATTACGCCTGAGATCCGCAGCGTTGTGGCGCGTACGCCAAAGCCGAGAGCCGTCTCTCGTCGTGTTTCTGAGATTGTTTCTGAAGTCGAACCCCAAGCCAAAGCCGTTTCGCGCCGCGTTTCCGGAGTGCTCTCTGAAGCCACACCGAAAGCCGTCTCTCGTCGCGTTTCTGAAGTGTTCAATCAAGTCGACATTCCAGCATCACCTGCCCAATTGGCTGAGGTCGCAGACCAGTCTTTCCAAGAAATCCAGACCAAGGCTGGTGAGCTATGGGACAGGACTCGGATCGATGAGCTTAAGGAATTCATTCGCGAAAACGCAAGCTCGGTGGCTACAATCCAGACAATCATCCTGCTTGTGGAAGCTGTAGGACTGCAGTGGAACACACTCGACACAACCCCATTATTTGCCACACCCCCTGCCCTCAGCTCATACTCCAATAGCCAAGATGTCCGAGGACCAAATCTCTATGCACTCCTCTCGGCTGAGTGGTGGTCACCAGCCACTCTTTGGTCCCTCACTAGCTGGGTGCTACCGCTCATGTTCTCATACTTCTTCAACCTGACTCTTCGCACAAACACCTCGCGCAAGTCCTCGGACCGCCAATATCCTGCTGATCCCCTCATCTTCAACATTGCGCGAGCAATCTTGTCATACAGCGCCTACCGAGGGACCGTCAACATGGCATTCGCACCAAGTGCCTGGGGCCCCTTCTCCGAGTATGCTGTTGCGCGTGTGGGGAACAATGTGCCAGGAGGATACTATGGGCTGCAAATTGGCTCGCTGGTTGGCATACTTGTCAGCCTATACGACGCTGCACTGAAGAAGTAGGCGCTGGCTGGTCTAGACAATGAATATCAACTACCTACGTGCGCAATAGTCTGGTGATACTTGTGTGCTCAACGGCGTTTGGATACACTATACCTTGGATCTTGGGGATGCAACCGCCCTGTATCTGGATGCAGAGGCCAGGGCAGGCGTTGAAGGCCGGGAACGAAGAGTTCGCTGGGCATTCTGGGATAACTCGTTGCCTAATTTATTCTTTATTCAATGAACCAATACCGACTTGAATTGACCTCTGGAAAGCAGCGACCACGAGGCACTCGGACACCTCGGCTGTCGCGAGATCCAAGACCCTGAAACTTGTGTGGGGACGGTCGCGCCTGCTATCGATAGCCCCAAGCGCGAAAAGACCACGCCATCACCCCTCTTCCGCTGCTAACATTGAGCAACTCAATACTGCCTAACCTAATTGTTCTACATATACTTGCTTTATCTACATATCCTAATCGAACTACTTACGAGATGTCGGCCAAATTCATGCAGATGTTGCAGAATATGCAGCAGCGATCGAACCGGTATCTAGCACAAGGCACCATTTAAACGCGCATTGAAGTACTGACGCGTAGATTTCCAGGACTGTGGAAGACATGCGAGACTCTGATGACAAGCTCGCGGGTATGGACGGTATGGAGCTTCGTGGATGGACCCAACAGAATCCTACAGTGCCTAGCCGCGACCTCACAGATCCAGTCGGGCAGACCATTCTTGCTGTTTTCAACAAAGAATTTGATGCGCTTCAGAATTACTGCGAAATGATGATCAAGCAACTCGGAGGAACCGAGGAAGCTCGCGAGACTGTCAGACAAGATGTATATTCGAAAAAATGGGGTCCCACCAAAACGCCCATCTACTCAGTCCTATTGCCAGCGCTACATATGCTCCCCAACAACAAGCAAGATCTTTTAGGCGTTGTCAGATATCTAGTCAACGATCTCAAAGTACCAGTCGACGGAAGAGATGTCGTAGGCAGCACAGCACTCTTCTGGGCAATCTCAACCAAACCCTACGTACAACCAGAATTCGCCCAAATTCTCTTCGATGCCGGAGCTTCTGTCAACACTAAGAACCGTTTTGATGCCACCCCGGGCGCCGAAATCGCTCAAGCCGACATTCACGGCGACACGACCAAGAACGTGCAGATGATGAAGTGGTACATTGAGCATGGCGGAGACGTCGTTGCTAAAGACACAGATGGAATGAATATCAAGACCATAGTCGAAATGATGGGTCAAAAGGTGCCGGCTATGACTGAGGTTCTGAAGAGCGGACATGGCCCAAGGAAAGAGGGAGATTGCACTAATTGTGGGAGGAGCCCGAAGGACGGCAAGCCCTTTCCGGCATGTGCAACCTGTAAAAAGGCGAGGTATTGCTCGCAGGAATGTCAAAAGGTGGATTGGAGGGTGCACAAGAAGACTTGCAAGGCTTCGTAGAGTGTATGGGACGACGGCAGAGGCGGGGACAGATAGTGCTCGAGCATTTCGTTCTTTTGTGCGCGTAAGGAAGAGGCAATAGCTATGCGTACGAAGGAGCTTGTATCTTCCAAGTTATATCTCTACAGCAGATACTCACTAAAAGTATAGATATAATTCTACGTTAAAAGTTTATCAAGATGGTAGCAATGTCTATGTTTTGGGTACAACTTAAAGACAACGAGCTTCTTCGTATCGCGAAGCGTTGGGTCTTGACGTCGCTGGCTACGAAGAGTGACCCTCTCGAAGATGGTAGCGGAAAGCAGTTCAGAATGACAGTAATTCTGCCAAATCAAGGCGGTTAAAGCCACAACAAGACGAGTTATGTGGTACAAGGCATGCAGCTTCTATCAAGCACTGCATGTAGTCGGAAAGTGGGGCATCAGGAAGCGCTAGCATGCATGCAGTATGATGACTACGTCACGCGTAATGATCTGACCGCCATCCTTAAAGTCATGTATCCTTGTCCAAACATTCTTTAGCTGGTGATTACTGTTTTCTCGAAAGGTTTCTGAGTCGTAACAGAATTACTCAAGATGCGATTGAATCCGAATGGGGACGCATCGACCTTCCCTAAACGTTCGGCCTTGCCACACATTGCTGGCACACCAAAGGACAATGCTTGGTTTTGGGTGAGACATCTCTTTCACAGACTTCACATAAAACATACACTAACTTTATCTATCAATATCTCAGGGCGGCAACGACGAACTCGGTCGATTAAACCTCCTCACCCCACAGCGAATAGCAAAAACCACACAAGAAAATGTCAAAACGGGAGAATCAGTATCACTGGACTTGCCATTGAACGTTCCCGGCCCAGCCTTCTTTGGACGAAAAGGATTGAAACATCGCATCAAGAACATAGCCCCCGGCGCTTTCGATGATGAACTAGCATTCAACACGCAGAGCAGTAGCCAGTGGGATGGCTTCCGCCATTTCGCGCATCCAACATATAACTGCCATTACAACGGCGTTATCTCTGACGAAATAATGGCCGATTTAGACGGCGATGGAGAAGATGGCGAAGAAGCACCTGAGCGCTCAAGAAAGCTCGGCATCGATGCCTGGGCTAAGAAAGGCATTATAGGCCGCGGTATCCTCCTCGACGTATACTCTTGGGTCCAGAAGTCGGGCAAAGCATATGATCCTTTCACCAAACACTCCATAACAGCCGATGATCTTCGTGAATGTGCAGAGTCACAAGGCACGTCGTTTCAAACCGGTGACATACTCCTAATACGCACTGGATGGCTTTCAACATACAATGCCCTCTCTATCGCCCAGAAATCTGAGCGCAGCACCATGCCACTAGATCAACACTTTTACGCTGGTCTCGATGCCACAGATCCCATGAAAGATTTCTTATATGACAACTACTTTGCGGCTGCTGCGACAGATAACGCCAATTTTGAGGTTTGGCCGCCGGAAAGCTGGGAGGGGAGTCTACATGCAAGTATGCTTAGCATGTGGGGCATGCCGATCGGAGAGCTTTGGAATTTCGAAACGCTGGCGGAGATGTGCTGGGAGAAGGGGAGGTGGGAGTTTTTGGTTGTCAGTAAACCGGTTGACGTACCTGGGGGTGTTGGGAGCTTGCCGAATGCGGTTGCGATATTCTGAGGTGAAGGTTCGTTGTATGGATACCCAAATTGGATGTTGTTGATGTTTTCATGACCTTCTCATACGTTAGGATTGCTCTTGTGGTAGTTAGAGCGGTTGTCTGTCTTGTTGGATCTGTACTCATTTTACTAATGTGCACATTCATTTGTTGGAGGCCCCATCTATCTACCGATATCTTACACGACAAACATGATATTTACCACGAGAACCTCTTCAAGTATGGAAATCCCAAACGCTTTCAAGGAGGCCGTTTGGTGACGTATAAATCATGTCGTCTTGGATGGGATTGGAGGCTGGCGAGATTCCGCACTAGTAGGCTGTGGGGAAGCAGCCATCGAATACGCGACCTGATCGCGACCGCGCGAACCCATCCTCACACTACATCACCTGCATGAACGCGACATCGCCCAAAACAGTACGCTCCACGACGATCTTTTCGCGTAAGTTTACCCATCGTCTTCGATGCATTATGTAGCGCGTATGGCATACTCTCAGTCTTAAGCTCTTTTGCGTGTCGCTGCGCCCTTCGTTCTACAGCACTACGTCATCGACTGTCGCGTTTGAACACTGAGTTCCGAGCCTTTCTATCCTCCACAGACACAATAACATCCTGCCGCATCATCACACCTTCTTGCTCATCCGGACCAAATAGGCTCGACGTGCTGGCATGTTCGTCGGTAGTTGCCCCCATTGTGAGCGACTGCCAATCGGGATGCAGATGCCTGCACGGCATTTTTCTTCTTTTCTCTGTCCCTTTCGATGACACAGTTACCGTAAAGTCTCCCAGGTCAGAAGGCACCAGTTTCGGATTCGTACTACGCGAATCTTGCCAGGTTGAAGATTTGCGAGAGACCGAGAGTTCAGTGCCTTGGATCTCCGGATATACCAGGCCGCTGCCACCAACGCCAATGATACGCTTGATTCGTGGAACGCTTGCGAGTATCAGGGAAAGACTGGACACAGATCTGGTACCCGTAAGCTTTGGAAACACTCAAATGGATTGAACTTACTGAGTCAGGACGACAAGCTCAACTGCATCGCCTGCGTCTCGTCAGATTCCTGGCGCTTGGTGTCTGTCAAGATTACTTACGCGTGGGATTTTGACTAGATGCTAACCTCAAAGTGGCCCATATTTCACCTCCAGCAACGAATGCTACACTGCAGAGTCAAAACCGCGACGTATTGGTGACCAGCCTATCAGACATACATTGCTCGAACACCGAAGAGCGTCGCTGCTGCGAAGCTTTTCTCTTTGTCCAACGACAATTTCCAAAGGACCGGAACCATCCAAAAAGCCAAGAAAAGGTCTGTAGTCATGTTGAGTCCTACGACTGCGATCGCAAGGCCACCATTGCTACATCGTAGCGAATGTGCAGTCCATTCCGGGATTCCGCATTGGAAAGAGAGAGCAAAGATCGAGAATATCGCAAAGATCGTAATCATGCCGAATAGTATAATTTTGGCTCTTCGGGTTTGTGGGACGACGCGTTCGATGAGCAAAGCAGACGACAGCTTTGCGAATACCATCGCAAAGATTACGAGTATCCCGGCAATGTAGGATGCCTATGATCGCTGATTAGTATTGAAGAGCAATTGGCGACGGAGCGGTCAACCTTGAAGAACAAAGAGATGTTCTCGTCACTGAGATCTTTCACGTCCTTTCCTAAACCACCGCGGATGGCGTATTGCCAACCAACAGTCGCGCCTAGATACACAATCTATGGCGAGGTCAGTATTGTTCGTTCTCTGGAGAGTTGGACTGTCCTACAGTCGCCGCAATGATTGCTACGTCGTCAAGACCGGCTTCGACCTTTTGGCTACGACTCTGCCAGAACCGCGCGACCAGCACGCCTGCTGTTACGATCGCCCATGCATACGTGGAGACGAGGATGAAGCCACCCCTTGTCGTTGTGGCGATGCCACGACCTTCATCCGAACCTGCGGGTACCATTGTGTAAAACCGACAAAATAGTAACGAACATGGAGCCGTGTGGGAACCGACTGTGGGGAAACTGAATAGATTATGCTAATCGTTGAAGTATACGTGGAAATCGGATCCGAGGAATGCGCAGCTTATGCTGACCGTTGAAGTAAACGTCCCGCATGGCTCCGTCTCACTTTCATCGCACCGACTCTCAGCCACGCACTCGGACAGATGTTGGGTACGTATTTGAGACTATCAACCCAAAAGTATACCCCATGGTTGGGCTTCCAACACGAGCCGTTTGGAGGAGGAATATCATTGGTGTGTTTCCATGATCTTTGAATCCGCCGCATGCTTACTGTCTGTGCATATGCATAGCGGCTAACCCGTTTTCTGCAATCCCCATGTCTATCCGTTGCGCATATCCAAGCCGTACCTCGCTAAAGCGCCTGCTGACGACTCCAACATCACAATCTGCGCGAGGCGTGTCCTAAAGCAGTGCATCCCTTCTCGTTGAGCGGTTATAGCCTCACTGTTGGAAGATGAGATGTTGTCACAGATGGCGTGGGTCCTTCGCCTAGGTAAGCTTGATGGCAATTAGTGAAGCGGAACAGTTCGCTCAACCCTATCTCGATTACTTTTAGATGAGCCCGAGTCGGTGGTATCGCGTACGGACCCCGCAGCACGTTACGTGCAAAAGGAGCCAAATTGCCGTTATTCGCTCCGGACACCATGCGGGCGGCCCCGGGCCCACGCGAGCCTATTTGCTGGAGCAAATACAAATCCCGCGCCCATGCGACGAACGACACGAACATACCCTTATGAGACGCGTGCCGCGTCGGATTTAGCCTTTTGAGTGTAGCGATGCCGGAAAACTGACCCATAACAGGAACGGGTCATTAATTGAGCTTGATAACATACCCTGCATATATTATCAGGCCCATTCATAGCTGCTCTGGCTAGACAACCCAGTGGATGGGTTACCAATCATCATGATCTGTTGTGTAACGCAGCTCAGAGTCCCTGGTGGACACTTTGCAACGTCTTCTCTTTTCTCCGCAGTTCCGCACGTTGCACACTGACCACTGACCACTGACCACTGACCACCGATTTGGGCCCTTTGTGTGCAAGCATGGAGCTCAGCACCTACAAGCCGGATGCTGACCTCGATGTCGCAGAGCGAGGATCCGGCCAGAGTGAAAAACTTGGAGTAACTCCCCCAAATGCGCCTGTAGGAGGACGGACGTCAAACCAGCTCGAAGTAAGTATCATATGACCTGCTTGACCAAGGAGCGTCATTGACGAAAACAGAGGTACATAAACCTTTCTGCTGTGATTAATTTCGCTGTTATTATTCTCGCTTCATGGGAATCATTTGCAGTGACCTTTCAGTTCGCCTTGACCAACGGTGGCCCGGCCTCTATCTTCTACGGTAGTATCTTGGCGGGTATTGGTGCTTGTGCTGTCGGTTTCTCGCTGGCAGAGCTGGCTTCGATGTATGTCTCTACCAACAGATCCAGACTCCTGTTAATTTCTCAACAGCGATCCAACCGTCGGTGCTCAGTACCGCTGGTCAGCCAATCTCGCTCCTGCTGCCCCTCGCTTTTGGGGATTATTACAAGGTAGGTCCACGTACCCAACCATACCTACCAGAGCTCATACTACAACAGGATGGATCACTGTTGGTGCCTGGTGTTTCGCTTGTGCCGGACCGCCTTCCATTCTTGCAAATATGATCACATCGTTGGCAATCTTTAACAACGAGAATTATATCCCTGAGAGATGGCATACCAGTCTTATCATGATTGCGATCATGATTATCCCCTTCACATTCAATCTTTGGTTCCGAAAGCTTCTTGACGCATTTGAAATCACAGGTGGCATACTCCACATATGCCTCTTCGTTGTGGTAATTGTCGTCTTTGTTGTATTTGGACCGCGCAGCGACCCTGAATTTGTCTTCAAGACACTGACATGGCAAGAGTCTGGTTGGAACAATAAGGGTGTGTCTTGGGGTCTCGGCCTTCTGAGTATGACATTTTCCGTCACTGGAGCCGACAGTGTTCTGCACATGTGTACGTCTATGTATCCTGACATGGCGCTACTTCGCTGATTAGCTGTGTAGGCGATGAAGTCAAGAAAGTGCGCACGCGTGTGCCGCGCAGTATCATCATCACATGTGTCGCGAACTCAGTCATGCTGGTCATCTTTGCTACCATCCTCTTGTTCTACATGGGCCCACTCGATGATGTCGTCGCTACGCCACTTCCACTGCTATGGGTCATCTACAACATCACTGGCTCATCAGTGGCAGCCAATGTTCTCACTGCGCTCATAGCGGTGATTTTCTTCTTCGCGCTCTTCAACATCTTTGCTTCAGTCTCGAGACTAGTGTGGGTGTTTGCTCGCGATAACGGCCTGCCTTTTTCCAACTTCTTCTCATACGTATGTAGCCTGCTCGGCTTCGCTTGTTGCGCTGACTGACAACATTAGGTCCATCCTACGCTCAAACTTCCAGTCAATGCTCTTCTCCTCGTCGGGACTATCGTAACCTGTCTGTCCCTGATCTATATCGCCAGCGCAACCGCCTTTAACGCGCTCATCTCCCTCCAAGCATTCGCCCTCCATATATCTTACTTCTTTCCGATTCTGTTCATGCTGCTGCGCAAGATTCGAGGGCCATCTCCGCCATACGGACCATTTAGAATGGGTGTTATCGGTCTACCCGTCAATATGTTTGCGCTATGTTACCTAGTTTTCGTCGTCCTTTGGATGCCGTTTCCACAGGTTTTGCCGGTCACAGGAGATAACATGAACTATGCAGGGCCCATATTCGGTGCTGTAGTGCTCGGGGCCCTCGCGCATTGGTTCATTAGTGGGCATAAGACGTTTAAGATGCCCGTCATCCGGTATGAGTAGGAATAGAGTTTTAACAAGTCTGATTGTACTGGATTCGTTGTTCGGTATGATGCAGATTTGGGAGTAAGATCAATCGGCAACTAAGTGTCGTGTAAATAGAAGAAATGAGAAGCAAGGGTTGTCTCTTATACGGCATTAGCTTTTCTCCTATTGGTTGGGGTGCCACACGGGTAGCCATCCGGCGCAGGGCGGGATCCCCAGCTCCATACACCCTTCGTCACACCGACTGGCTAGCGTACCCCGCCACACACCTGCATATGGCCGCGCCGTAACGTGATCGGGGGAGTGGATATGGAGAAGCAGCAATGAAGGACGTCTCGGCGGTTTGTCTGTTTGTTGTGTAAAATACCCGAAACCCGCATGATTGGCCTTCTCTACAGCGATCTTCGCCTTTGCGAAGGTTGTTTACTCGCGTTACACAGGGCTGACGGGACGACGTCAGATGCTGACGGCTTCAATGTATAAGGAGAGTGGGCAGAAGGAGTGTGAGGACAGTGTGTATAGAATAGACCCTGATATTTCATATTCAGCTACTTTACCGGACGCATTACCACTTGCTCAATCCTCGTACGCCTGTATTCCTATATCAAACTTGGCCTACAATGGCTCCAACCCTTCCTCCTATGCCGTTACCCGGCCTCATTATAGTCCCTGGTTGGACGGCTCAGCACCAAGAGACCTTTCTCATGAAGAACGAAGACACCCCCAAGGGCAAGTGTCAAAGTTTGGTCAGCTATCTCACACCCGAAGGTAAAGCTGGAGCTCCATTTCTTCAGATCAAAGAAGAAGATTCAGATGTCATCCTATTCAGGACGATGGAAGGACAAGAGGCGATGCGGATCAATGTTGAGAGACACAACATCAAGCTCAAAACTGAGTATAGGGCACTGCGGAGTGCGGATGCGAAGGCGATATGGGATGTCCATCTGAGGATCTCATGGAGAGTGCCTAAATGGGGTATGCCGTTTCCTCGATCATCTTTGCTCCTCCTGAGTCCCTTCTCCCGACTAACGTTCGTTCTTATTAGACCTCACAGTCCATGACAAGTACCTCGAAAACCAGAATATCGAGTTCGAGAAAGACGTCGCCGGTGAAGAGAAGGGTCTCCTCGCCAATGGTAATCCAATTATGACTGTCTCTCGACATGCCAAGTGGGCGCATCGGCATGCCGAATGGGAGGTTCATGTAGCGCCGGGTATGGATCTCTTGTTAGCGCTAGGCATGGCATGGATCCGGTCAGACCAGCAGAAGACAGCCGATGCCGCATCGGGCACGGTCATCATGTTTTAGAAGGACCAGCTTGAGAAGGTATGCCTTGAAAGTGGCAGGACGTTTTTCATGTATCAGAAACATCGTGTCTCTTACTCATCCAGAGTTGTCGCGACTCCACATTCTAGCCATTCCCTTGGAGATGTTCGCGCGCTCGTGTGAGTATGATCGCTCGGGTAGGCATCCGATCGTTGGTAATGCTGTGACTTCATCCCCTAAGACGCTTTGTCTATCGTGAGACTTGACCATAGCGTCCGGAACTTCGCGTAGTTCTACGGCATTCTTTTGTTGACCATATGGAGGTCGGGAGAGTACAACACCCGCATCACTGTAATTACTCATCGCAGAATTCAGGCGGCGGGAGCCAGTTCGCGCGTGTGAGAAGTGTGAAGTGAGGGGTGATGTTGCAACCCAAGGCCAGCGACCGCTCATGATACTCTTCCTGGGCCCGAGCTGAGACTCACTCTGGTCGGCCCCCAGCGAGATCCAACTCCAGCCCGAAGGTTTGCGCCATTCCTTCTGGGACGGTCGTGCTACCGGAAGTCCTTGCTTTGGATCCGAGTTACTCTGCTTCGATTGCTTCGAAGGATGGGTAACATAGGAAAGAAATTCTTTGACACTTTCAGGCAACAGTTTAACCACTAATACCCGGATGGATGGTAGCGATACGCAAACGAAGCCTGCCGCAAGCTCGAGCTCCGTCCAGATAGTGACAGGAACGTAATCCCAAGTGGGATCCATAGAAATCTTGAACTTCGTCAAGGTGTGGAGACGAATAATAGTTGCGACGCACCCGAAAGTGCCGATGGCAAACATGAAGCCTACCGCAGCCTTGCGATAACGTTTCATCTGCAGCTTTCGGATGAAGAACAATGGTAGGACCAGTAGAATAATGTCTTGCGCAATGGCACTTGCGGAGTTTGCGTATGCGATGGCCTGGAGGTCCAAACACTTTCCTTTTATATCTCGATTCCAGAAGGACTCGACCGGGTCGCATATGAAGACCGTCAAGAAAAAGATTATAGTCGAGTTGATGATGATTGCGGTCAAAACAACATAAGCGGTGATTCGAAAACTTGTTGTATGGAAGATTTCGAGGTAGAAGAGGACGAGGGAAACCTTGATGAGGCCAAGAACGATCACATAGGTCGACCAGCATATAAAGACTGGCTTCTATTAGCATACTGATGCTTCCGAAGACAGCAGGCATCATGGAACGTACAGAACCGGAGAATGGGTAGCAACGCTCCATCTTCGAGATTCCACAAATGCTCACCAAAGCCTCGTTCAGTCACTATATTGTGTTAGCTGTGGCCTACGCTAGGTGGCGACTGTGTCAACTTACTGGCGAGGGCGCATCCTACAGGCAGTGCGCAAAATACGATGGCACAGACAACAATATAGTCGTCCAACGCCAGCCTTTTGTTTACCAGCTTTCCTGCGATTCGAAGGCATACAAAGACGACGGCTATGGAATAAATGATGCCAGTCCACATGAAGATGTCGAGCCGCTGCGACTCTTTAGAGAGATTGCAAAGATCGGCCTGGACCCTGGCAGTCTCCAAACTGTCCTGCATGGTGCAGTTCGCAAGCATACATGTCGACACTTTTGCTGCAATCTCGGTATTGCTGCAGATACATGCGGTATCATCTAGGGCACAGCCACTTGTGGGAACAGTGGATATCATGCAGAGAAGCTACATATTGTTAGCAGTAATACCAGACAATGTAGTCAACCACGTACTCCGCATGCGGGGATATCAGCAATGCCCAATTCCCTTGTATCCATGTAAGTGCCCGACGCATGTACATGGCTGAAGGTCAGAACCAAACAAATGACTGAAATCAGCGCATAAAGATGCATGTTGCGAATGGTGGCCGCACGAGATGGTAAAGCAGACAAAACATGAAGTCTGGTTAGCAGCACCAGCGAGTTTTCATCAAGACGGATGGCGAATCAGTCTAGGAGATGCGGTGCATTCCAGTGCTGTCAAACTATGTCTTCAAATCTCCTATCGGAGATGGCTTGGAAAGCGTGTTTGGGCTCAGTGTAGTGCTCCGATATTGGAGCCAATCATGTAGGATGGCCATTCCACCATAGCGCGACCAAGATGTTGTACTTCGAGTAGTCTTGCGCCGTCGTAACGGCTTGACTCAGGATTAACCACGGCACATTGTCATGCAAACCAACGCCGTCGGCAGTCGTTGAGACCATTGCGCATTAACCACAGCCACCTAGTCCTCTGCTGCAGGGACAAAGCTTGCGTGGCCAGTCTAACGGCGCTTCTCGGCTGTCCGCATCTTTGCCACGCGATATTCGCATGGCTCTACTGGTTAGTGTTATGACTGATGGCGTTCCGGAGACAAAGAAGGTTTGCGCTACATGAAGCTGTGGACGGAGTTTGCCATGCACAGTATCTTCACGCAACGAAAGACGTACGGCCCGTTAGGGGCGTGGCAGATCGAGTGCGACGCGACACGTCTATCAACATTGCGAAGACGGGCAAGCAAATCGAATTGTCAACGTTGCAATGGCGACACAGCGGCTTTACTTCAGGACGCGCAAGGGAGGTGAAGTTTGTGCGGGAAGGTTGAAACACGAGGGGTTGGGGAAAGGAGGATTTCATGTGCTTACATCATCGCCAAGGTCAATCCGGGGAAATGCTGCGCCCCCAGTTCACATGCATGCAGCTCGGCACTTTGCCGTGCAGTTTCATCGAAGTTTGCGCAAAACTTAACTGACAACCGCTAATTATGGGCTGATCGCCACATGCATAAGTTCATGGATCTCCAGCTGTCAAAACCTTGATAGGTTAGAGACCCCGGAGCAGGTGACCTCCCACTGTCCGTGCTGTGCTCGCGCCGAATCTTCATAGGTATTGGAACCGCTCGCGACACTCAATGCAATTGTGCTGATCGTCTTGCACCGAACCGAAAGTTTTGCGCCAGCTCTCAAGTTTGGTACGTTCCTCCGAGATAGCTTCACATGTGTGCAATAGCATTCGAGGGAACTGCACCATCGTCGCTCTGTTCGGCTCATCACCAGCCTCCTGCACGCGTCCACCAACTGTCACGTATCAATATCAGCCAACGAACGGTCCTGAAAGCATCATTCACACCGCTCAAGTGCGACGCGCACATGTGTCTTGGTCTAGGTGATACCTGGATAAGGGAACGATGCAAGACAAAGACAGCAGGGCGGGGCAATGCGCTCGACGCGTCGAGTGGCAGACGGTGCCATTAACTGGAATAACCGCTGCGCTCTAGCCACATCGAGGACTACTCCTATGCTACTCCGATTCAGACATGCGGGAGAGCTCACACAAGGTTAAAGACCGTCTGCTCCTAGGGCTATCGCGCTTTCTGAACCCCCAAAGCTGGACTCCTTGACACGTATCGTCGATCTTTGGCTTCTGGAGATACCCCGCAACTTTCACCATGATCGCAGCTTCATTGCAGAAGTGCTCCGGAGTCCGCTCTGGCAGAGCCTAGATGCACATTGGTGCGATCTGGCCATGCCTAAAAGGCTTCAGGAGTATAAGAACTGCTTTAGTGCTATGCTTTCGCTACTCAGTCACAGATTCAGACATATTAAGCATTTATTGTAGCGATCTAGGGCTTATACCAGACTAAAGCCAACGCTGAAGGGTGTCTGCGTGCACGAGATGATAGATGCGCTATTCGGGCGCGTCTTTGGGCTGAGGCGTAGGCATTGGAGACGACGATGTTTGTTTGGTGGTATGAATATGGGGCTTGCCGTTTTGTTGCCATGCTCGTCCAGATCGACTAGGTTGTTTGGCGCCCATCGACTAAAGAGGTAGAGATACAAGGTCAGTACATGTTTCGTATGCATTTCGTGGAGTTGCACCTTAACTATGGGCCAGGAGAAGAGACGCTCGGTCGAAGGTTGGAGTTCGGGCAAAGGAGAAATCCAGTCTCGTCTTCGTAGTGAACCTAACTTGCTAATCAGCTTTCTTGCATACGAGAATGGAAGAGGTCATAGTCAACAAAGTCATGCTCAGTTTAGCATCGAGGACATTTTTTGGAATGGAAACTAATCGCATTTCTCGGCCACAGATAATGCTGGGAAGCTCTGTCCAAGACCTCGATGATGTGAAGAAGCTTGCCGAAAGCGGAACGCAAGCAGACGCCATGGCGGTGATCGTCAAGATCCGAGCGGGTATCGCCGCGATCAAATATCTAAACCATCAGAACCCACCCAATGTCAATGGTCGCCTGACTGCGATTGTCAACAATGTTGGCGCTCAGTTTCGAGCTTCGCAGAATGCCCACAACGCTGCATTTCCCAACGACCCAACAACGATCGGCGACTTCTGGTTCGAGTGAATCAGGGCGCTTTACCCAGCGGCTATTACGCACACTAGAACGTGGGCCACGGAAGCCATACGACTATTGCGCGAAACATGGGACAATAGTGCCGACGCTGGGGCTCAAGAGATTCTTGACTTTCTGACAGCATACGAGGGGGATCTGGAAAGTTTGGAGATTGATACGTCATCGATGCAGTAGTTGAAGAGAGTGGTCCTCGTGCAACTCGCGATGCTTGGTTGTATTGGTGGTTTGGTGTTACACATGGTGCTTGCATTGATAGATAGGTGATACATACTGGCCATAATGCCTTGAGAGATCTCAAGATCCTCACGTTAACCTGGTAGAATGGCGGCTGTAATGTGGCAATACAACTTTATCCCACCTTCTTTAGACGGTAGCTGAATATCAGGTCGTGATAACATGTAAGATTTCCATTAGGTGGTTTGCACGTCTCTCCATTGAGGACAGCCGATGGCTGTTACAGCTATACGAAACACCTATTTCGCTCTCTGCATGCAGCATGTGTCAACAACAGATGTAAAACCAACGAAATATGACCATCAGTTTGCAAAGCCACTCGGCTACAGTTTGCATCCAGCACAGCGGCAGTGCGCTATGAGGTGGACTTGGCCCATCATCATTTGTCTGGGTCCCACCAGGCGCCTGGGCCACCAGCTGTACTATTGCCGATTTCCTCGAAGAAATACATTTCCAATTCAAACCACAAACTCAATACGCGTTCGGAAGACATGGTTAACCACCCATAGTAACGCTGTGGGCCGAATCTCGGATTCTTTGGCACAGCAGCAACCGCGTCGTAATCCGCCGCTACACACTTGATCATGCCAAGCTCAGGGCTCGCCAGAACGTCTGCGTCGACTAGGATAAAGATTCGCCATGGACCCTTGTCTTTGTTCAACGGCTGGCCTCCCGTTCCATCGTGGTAAAGCTGCCGTACTTCTTCAAGTGTCAAGCCGTCCAAGACTGCGGGATCTGAACGAGCATCCAGTCTGAAGAGTTCCTCCGCTTTAGCAATCATAGCAGGGTCTTCATTCGATCCTCTATGTGCGTCGAGTCGATGCTTGACACTAGTGGCGATTTTCTGTAGCAGCTTGTCCCATTGCTCATCAGATCCAGGTCCATAATACGTCCGATAGATGGTAAAGCCCCAAGGTTGGAGGTAATCGTCAAGCTTTGACTGCTCTATGCTTTCACCCTCGGGCAGCTTACGCAGGCTGTCAACAAATTTGGTGATCCTGGGTTGCCTCTGCATGGTGGCGTTGGCAAATGTGTCGTGAGGCGGGTTAGGCGGCCAGGCCGATTTCGCGCGGATTGCTGGAAAATTTGCAATGGGAAAAGGATAGCTTGACGATCAATTGCTTTCGCTGCTTTTCTCCAGCAATCGCCTGTTACCGATCGTCGAGTGTGATATCGCGCCACTTGCAAGTTTCGTCGGCTAGAGCCAGATAACAGGAGCCGTAGGCGCCATTGTTATCGAGCTCTTTGTTATCTCTTTGCAATGAGCTGTATTGTGATCACTGTTTTGTTCTTGGTAGTTCCGACGCGAATGTGGCGCAGGCGCAGGCCTACAATCGGTTGCGACATATTCAAGAGTGCTGTGCACGATAAAGATTGAGTTTGGGAATAAAGAAAGTAGAAACGATATAGTATGCAAGATTGGGGTGGACAGTGCAAGGGTTGAAGTAGTGAGATGAATGTTGATATACAAAGTCACAAGGCATGAGAGGCAAATGTTCTGAAGTATTGGGGGAATCTATTCTCTATCTTGTACGAGATGGAATCAGATGAAGGGAAACCATGCAAGTTTTGTACCGTGACGCCGACCATGAACACATTACTCGTAGGCTCATATCGAATAAGCCTGTCATGCAACCCATGAACTCTCTTGCCGTAAACCAGAACCAGGAAGGAAACTTTTCGAAAAGGGCGATCCGTTTAATCGTCCTCGTCGGAGAAGACCTCCTCACCACGCTTGCGGCGGGCCATGCGGTCCTTCTTCTTCTTGCGCATCTCAGAGGAGGTAAGTTTAGCCTTTTTCTTTTGGCTGGCGATCTTGTTTCCCATGGCATCGAACTGAAACGTTAAGTTAGCATATATTATACAGTATATTGAGTGGGTGGATGACTTACCTTCTCCTCTTCTTCACCATCGTCCTTGGCAAGACGGGGACCGGCACCCTGACCTTGCACCCAGTTGTGACCGGAAGGTGTCATGCGACCGTCCATGACGGCCCAGACTTCCTCAGTGAGGTTGGCAGTGAACTCGGCAGAGTGAGTAATGATGATAACACCACCCTCGAAGGTCTTGATGGCCTTGGAAAGGGCACCAAGGGAGTCACGGTCGAGGTAGTTAGTGGGCTCGTCAAGAACGATCAAGTGAGGACGCTGCCATGAGCAAGCAGACAGGACGACCTTGACACGCTGACCACCGGAGAGACCGCGCATACGGGAGTGAGAAACAAGCTCAGCGTCAAGACCAAAGTTGGCGCAGTGAGCCTCAATCTCCTTACGGACCAGAGGACGGAACTGACCGCTGGCAAGAGCCTCCTTCTGGTCAACCTCGGCGACCATCTTGGCGTGGGAAGCCATGATCTCGGAACGGGGAATCCAGGCGTTGTCAGCAGACATCATGGGTGTCCAGCGCTCGTTCTTCATGCCGACGTTCTCTCCGAGAGCGAACGAACACTCGTACTCGTAAGAGTTCTTGAACTTCCTGCGGGAGTTGATGCCGATGACGCGACGCTCGGTACCCTCGATCTTGTAGATCTTGTCCATGGCCTTCTCGTCCTCCTCAGTGACGATCTTGTTGGCACGGTCCATGGTCTCACGGTCCTCACCAGTCTGGAAACGCCATTGAATGTACTCGGAGGGAGTCTTGTCGAGGTGGTGGTCGATATGGGCGAAAGCGTGCTGCTTAATGTAGGCGATACGGATGTTCTCGTGGTGGTAGATCTCACCCTTGGTGGGGACAAGCTCACCAGTCAAGACGTTGACAAGGGTGGACTTTCCGGCACCGTTGGGACCAATGACGGCAATACGGGATCCGAGCGAACATTGGAAGGTAATGTCCTCAATCTGGGGCTTGGAGGTACCCTCGTACTGGAAGCTCATGTTGGTGGCACGGAGAATGGCCTTGGCCTTGGTCTTGACACCCTCAAGGAAACCGGGCTCGGGGAACTTGAACTCCATGTCGGAGGCAGCCAACTCGTGGTAAGACTTGGCAGAGGGCACACGCTTGACGAAGTCGTCAAGGTTACCACGGTAGCGCTTGAGCTTGAAGCGCTCGTAGTGGATGACGTGCTGAATGACGTTGTTCAAGAACTTGCTGTCGTGGGAGATGACAATGGATGTGCAAGGAGAGCTGGTGAGGTAGTCCTCGAGCCACTTGACGTTCTTGACGTCCAAGTGGTTGGTGGGCTCGTCGAGCAACAGAATGTCGGGCTTCTCGAAGACGGCACGAGCGAGCGCAAGCTTCATCTTCCATCCACCAGAAAGGGCACCAATGGTACCGTTGTACATGGCGTCGGTGAAACCGAACTCGTTGAGGGTAGTCTTGACCTCAGACTCGGGGGTCTCGACACCGACGGCCTTGAGCTTGTTCATGGTCCACTCAAGAACGGTCATCTCAGTGTCAGCAGAGTCCAAGTCGTGCTCGACGTAGACGGTCTTGACCTCGTTTTGCTTGGGGAAACCCTCGACCTGCTCGTTGTTGATAGCGCGCATGAGAGTGGTCTTTCCGGAACCGTTGGGTCCGAGGAGACCGTAACGCTGACCACGCTTGAGACGGAGATGGGTCTGGTTGAGCAGAATCTTAGCACCGTAGGCCAAGTTGAATGTGCAGTTGCAGAGGTCCTCGCCCTCCTCCTCATCGGGCTCGACGGCGCGCTCAGCGGCGGCACCAGGGAGAGATCGCTTGCGGGTGTCCTCAGTGACCTCCTTGGCCTTCTCGTCGCCGACAAGGACGGCAACGAAAGGACCGGCGTTAGCCTGCCAGTTAAGAGGCTCGTAGTCCTTCTCGTCGATCAGCTGACCACCAATGGCACCAACGTAGTTGACGACAGGGGTGAAACGGTCGTCGATCTTGATGCTGGAGGGGATAGCAGCCTTGAGGTGGTTGGCGATGGTGGAGATGTCACCAGACTTCTCGATCTCAGGAGCCTTGCCGTTCTCGACGTGACCGACACGGATGAGGGTGTCGAGACCCTGGCGGGTCTTCTCACGAGCCTCGGGGTCAGCCAAGTTGTCGTGGTTCTTCTCAAGCGCGGGCATGAGACGGGGCAAGAAAGCGGCGACAATCTGGGGGTCCTCGACAAGCTTGCACATGTTGTCGATAATGACGGCAGACTTACGCTTGATGGCAGTCTCGCGCTCGACGAGACCACGCTCAAGCAGGGGAACCATGATAGCGAGGGTGGGCTCGTGGACGTCAGTGACGAAAGTGGTGGCACCGAGCAAGTGAACGGTCTCGGGGACGTTCTCAGGCTTAGCGATACACTTGATGAGCTCGGGAATGAAGCGCTCGATATCCTTGTTGGAGATCAAGGAGCAGAGAACCTCCATGGTGCCGTAGGCAGCCTTCTTGACCTCAGGCTTGGTGTCCCACATGGCACCCGAGATGACGGGAATCAGGTCGGGAACACGGAAAGCCATCTGTGCGGGGGCGCTCTTGGTGAGGACCTCGATGCACTTGAGGTCGGTCATCTTCTCGGGCCACTTTTGTGCGTTCTCCAGCGAGTGGATGATGTGGGGGATGATGGCCTTGACGGCGTTGGGGTTGGCAGCCATGACGATGGACTCGGCGGCGGTCTGAGCAGCGACCTTGACGCCGCTCATCTTGTCACCGACCGCGGCCAGCACGTCCGGCAGGAGGGAAACGAGGTAGGGCTCGACAGAGGCGGAGACGTGCGAGTGCTGGGCGATAGCACGGATGGCATCGAGAGCGCGCTCACGGGCGACGGCATCCTTCTTGCTGGCGAGTTGCTTCTTAAGCACCTGGACAGCCCTGGGAGAGTTGTTAGAGACTGCAACGTGGCAAGCGAGAGGCAGAAGGGGGGAACATACTTGGTGGGAGCGTCAGCCTCCTCAATGTCGCCGTTGATGAAGGTGGCGATGGCCTGAGCAGAGGCGTTGATCTCGTCCTGGGCCTTGGACACGGTCAACTTCTGCATCATCTCCTCAAGCGCCTTGAGCGACTTGGAGTTCTCGGACTTGATGTCCTTGGCATCGTGCGAAGCAGCAGGCGCCATTTTGTCGGTGATGTGTGGAGGGGGAGAGGTGTGTAGAAAGAAGGTGGGTGGAGGGGCGGTGGTCCTTATATGGACTTAGGCGGCGGGGCCTAAAAAACTTTTGGCGTGAAAAGATAGAGTGAATCTATCCGGGGGTATCAAACAACAGGCGCGAGAAACGTGACTCGCAACCTTTCTAATACCTGACGCAACGACACAAAGAAGGGAAAGTACTTTGGGTCAGCCCAGAGGGAGAGTGAGTGTGGAGAGGTGGCAGTAAAGGTTATGGAGGGGCTTTTTATGCCTTGGTGGGCTGTCTCGCTCGCTTTGAGAAATTTCTCCAGGCCAGGGCGCCGATAAGATTAGCGTGCACTCCAGGACTGGCCCGTGCGGCGAGGAACCGGACACCTCGCCTTCTCGCAATTGCCCATGATTTCATTCGAGCCCGAGCGAACGCCAGAGATTTCGCTGTTGCCGCACTTCCCCAGTTTTTTGTTACCACCTGCCAATTGCCCTCTCTATTTACTGGTGGCAGAGGGGCAGCAGCATTGCCGCCGCCGTGAGCCATGTCGCAGCCCACGTTGCAAAAGCCCTTCTATTTGTGGCGAGTTTGAGCCAGGCGCGCTGACCGCCTTCTCGAAACACCGTGACCAACGACATGCATCCAACCGTTGGGAGCCGCGGGAAATGCAGCGCTGAAGATCAGGGACTGCACTAATCCAACCCGACCGCCATTGTCAGCATTCACATAGTACTCATATCAAGCACGGCACCCGTATGTCCCATGTCTGCAAAATCTTCCATCTCGGTCGTTGAGCGCCGTAGAACTCAACTTTCTTCTAGCTCAGTCTACATACGGGTGTTCCCATACTATGCGGTAGCCTTGCCGGTTACTGTTCGTACAGCCTTGCCAAGTCGTCGCGCTACGGCCATTTTAGCGGAGGCTCCAGACTTATCCCAAACCACCTCCCCGATTCTGCCGAAGTCGAGGCGGCAAGCATTTCTGGACCCTTGCCACCTTGTCCAGACGTCCACCGAGCCATCACCGGGCAACACTCTGCCCAAAACATCAGAGAAGGCAATGTCTTCCGAGGCCGCGTCCACGCACAGCACATTACGTATCAAACTTGGCCCTTCCGCTGTTGCAGTACAGTGGTACAGCTCTCCCTAGCTACGGGATTAGTCATGGTATCTCTGCCCAGAGGCGATGCTGACTATATAGGCGGGAGAGTCAACCAACGATGCGATCTTAGCAACACAACATTCTCCCACAATGTCAACCTTCCGGACGTCGTGAATTGTCGCTTCAGCCATGCTGCGCTCCGGGCAGCCCCCACTTCTTATCGATACCCCGGATTTTGACATGTCAGAGTTGCTCACAGTACGCTTGTACCGATCCGTCACATCGCTAGTAGGCGTGTCTGCAGTAGATGTCGCGTCGACGCCAGGTTGTGTGAAGGATGTCGTGGATTGCGAGCTACCGCCCTACATGTGAATGTGGTGATTACTTATGCTTGTGCAGGTGTGTTGCAGTTAGATTCCATTTTCCTCAAGGCCGACTAAAGACATACGTCCTACTGAGTACAAGTCTTCAAATTGGAAGAAGCAATTAATACAATAAAGTCGGAGATCCTCATCCATGTTGATGTATGTTCTTTCGAAGAACTGTCTTCGCTTGAGGTCTTCACTTACTTCTGCTCTCGAGCCTTTCTGGTTCAGGCTCAATGTGTACATCTTATCGACAAAACCCGACTTGGCTGTCGTCTGCATATCTGCAGGATTGGACGACGACCACGAAGTTTGGTCTCGTGAACTTTAGTGTTTCAAACTGGCAGTAAGCCACTGGCTTTGGTGTTTCGCGGTTCGGCAGTAAGTAAGAAAAGAGGAAGACCACCGATATTCTGTTCGGCAGCGTACAGAGGCCTTTCTTCAAATCAATTCGCTTTGAGGTGCTTGATAGATTTTCATTTCTGAGTGTTCAGACTGATCGCGGACGGTTCTAGCACACAGTTTCTTCAGAAAAAGAGCTGAACTATACAAGACATGAGCATTAATGACGTGATTCTGGTCTGCCCAAACAGCGCTGAACATCATCGGATGCACTATTATATTTTTTGATTAGGAAAGGCTGCTGGTAGGAAGAACAGTGGATGAGAAAGCAAAGGATGTAGGACTTTGTAGGGGTTTCTAGCAGGCAAAGCATGTATGTGACGGATACTACCAGCTTTTGGGGATGTTCAAATGACTATTGTTTCGGAATTAGCATACTCCAGATTATGCAACCATGAATTTGCCTGACACAGTCGCAAGCATCCAACATATGCTATCTGTTGAGTCTTTTGAGGTCATGTTGGAATTGATATCCCACTGATATTCGGTATCAAGGATCCAAAGTTGTACATTCCATCGATGGTGTCCCACCTTCTGAAAAAGCTCCAGTGATAGGACGATTTCATGAAGGGGTATACCGAGCGTTTCGCCGATAACCTTCTGAATACCCAGATTGAAGAGATGGAAGGAGTAAAGCAGGAGAGCTGTCGTCGTCCAAAGAAAACCCCTAAGCATTAGGCAACAAGATCGCAGTAGATCCGGCTGAAGTTAATCCCGCATCATTAGCAAGTCTTATACCTATTCGAGATGCCTCCAACCGCGTTTGTTGCGGTGAAAGTAATCTCAGCTGCGCGAGTGGAGCGAAGGATGGCCAGTGGTCAGTGCTGCGCCCCTCAGCCAAATCTCCGGTCATGTCCGAAGTCCACATCACCAAATCGCTCACAGCTCAGCCGCGATGAGACCCATGTCGAACCCATTAGGCATGACCGACGTTCGTAAACATGTGGCGCGCGCAGTCAGCGCCATGCGAGGACATGTCACACTTAAAGCGCGCGTGTGATGCCGCGATCGCACTGGCCCGACCATCTGCCATCCTGCCCCTCCCCCGCTGTAGACCCTACCGGCTATCTGCCACACTGCTTCTACCTAGACTTTGTTTACCCTGTTATTATTGAGACTTCTGGAAAGCACTTTCAAGAGCAACATGTCGGGTCAGGATTACTACGGTCAGGGCCAAGGCCACGGTCAAGGCTACGGCTACAGCCACGACAACGCATACCAGCAGCAGCAACAGCATGGCTATGGACAGCAGAATCAGGGCTACCCTCCGCAGGGCCAGGCGTATGGACAACAACCGCACGACCAGTACGGTCAAGGACACCATAGCCCTTACCCCCAAGGCCAGGTCAGCACTCTTGCGCTCCATCGGCGCATTCCATCTACCATGCTACAAGTGCTAATGTCCTCGCAGAGCCAGTACCCTCCACCATCGCACGATCCCTACGCGCAGCCTCCCCAACACGGCTATGGTGCCCCTCCGCAGGAGCAGTACCACCAGCAAGGCTACGACCCAAACCGCAGCACTTCTCCCTACCCACCGCAGCCACACCAGCAGCAAGGCTATCATGATCCCAACCAACAATATGGAGCGCATCAGCAACAGGGCTATCATGACCCACAACAAGGCTATGGTGCGCCAGCATATGGCCAACCCGGTGCGCCCGGCGGTCCAGCTGAAGGCGACCGTGGACTTGGTTCGTCCCTCTTGGGCGGCGCGGGGGGCGCATTCGTCGGCAACAAGCTTGGAGGCGGAGCGCTGGGCACGATAGGAGGTGCGCTGTTGGGAGCGGTTGGCGCCAACCTCATACCTGATAAGTAAGCTGAATACAAACTCCAGCACTACAGCGGACACGATCTGACTTGACTCTAGGAAGGACAAGAAACACAAGAAGCACAAGAAGCATGGTAGCTCTGAGCATGGCTCCCACCACGGGTCTTCGCATCATTCGCACCATGGCTCGCATGGCCACGGTCACAAGCACAGGAGCCATAGCAGGAGCCGTAGCAGGGGCGGCAAGAGCAGCTCTAGCTCTAGCAGCGACTCGGACTAGACGAGGCGCACGTATACTGCGTTGCTGGCTTAAGGATGCCGCGCCCATGCAGGTGATAGTAAGGTCGTAGTAATACCTTTGGACAATCGTATCCCTATTCATCAAGCCAAGCATCCACTCCTCCACATGAGAGCTACATTTGATCGTATCCAGATTTCGCCTTTTCAGATTAGCTGCTGCATGATGACAGCGGGCTTGATAGTCGGATTTGCATCGGCAAAGAGAGAACTAATGTCTTGCATGCAGATGTGGATCAGACCCTGTTCGCCCAAAATAGTTAGGCGTGCCACCAGACAGCCCTTTTTCTCCACTGACTTACTCATCGCCGCAAATTCCAAAAGCAGCCCCGCAACCACGCTATGAGTATGCAAAATTATTGGAATCCGTGAATGACTTATTGTGCAAGCCTCTATAGCCTTGCGCCCGATACTGTCTCACCCCCAATCTTACATTAATCGACATCACCAAACATGGCTGACGTCTTTTTGAGTTTCTTCCGCAGTTCGTTGCCGGACGAACTTGCGGCAGTGCTTGAAACCACTATCAAGGCAACCGAATCCGGGGATTTTTTGAAGGTGCTCCAACTACCGGAAGCGCAACTCCTTCTAGGCCGTGAGGACAATGAAGCCACCAAGGACGTTAGAAGAGGCGATTTCGCTGTCTGGAACGACTATATCTTTCGCCGCCTTGGACTACTCCTGTCACAACAGAATGAAGTGGATTCAGGTTCAATACAAGAAACAGCAGCATACAAACAACATACATACCTCCTAATTGCGGTCGCTGCGTTGTATGCATTTCTGCAGTCCAATGTTACTGGACCGCCACTACCTTTCAAGTCTGCCGAAACACTTTTATCGGAAGACATCACAGGCGATGTAAAGGCCCTCAACAAAGCAAGGGCAGATCTTGTTGCATCGCTGAGCACAGATGGTGTTGCAGCATACAGACTTACACCAAACATCGAGCTACTATGCCTCGCACAAACTATCCTCATCAGCCCGGCCATTCGAAAGAACATTCCGGTCGCGGCGTGGGCGCGCCTCAGGGCCAATTTCGTCCATCAGAGACTGCTCAGCGAGTCGGCACCCAGTCTACAAGATGCCATCTATGACGACTTGAAGGTCGTAGAAGATTTGATTCACAACTCGGATAAGAGCAGGGAGATCAAGGACTTGCATCCTAGCTTCCTACTGGAACGAGCAGCGGTTCACACGCACCATGGTCTGGATAAGAAAGCTAAGGCGGATCTTGATCAGGCAACCTCAGAACGCAAGTTCGAATTCGCATTGACTGGACTCATGGGAAAGAGAACGAAGTTCCAGCAGAAAGATACTAGCCAGCTCATCGTACTCGCCCGAAGTGCAGGGTCGGATACTAATGGCGCAGCAGACGCAAGCTCAAAACCAAAAGCCTTGGACCTGAACGACGATACCTTGCTTGAGTCTATTTCCTTCACCAACGATACTGCGTCCATGGAAATCAAGGATGAGTCCTCTCTACCGTCATCTCTTACATCCATGGACCCATCGAACCAACCTCTGCTCGATCCACTCGATTCCGTCATCATGCTCTCGCTGGCTGAGAGCATCAAGAACACGAACCCCGCTGACGGTCTTACAAGAGAACAAACCGAGCCGTACGCTACCAGAGTACTAGAGGGCGGCAGCTCGAACTGGCAAGTTTACACCCAAGCTCTCCTTGTGCGCAGTCGCATCGAAGGCTACAAGTCGCGCACCATGGAGCGAGGGTTGCTTCAACTGCAAGCACTGGTGGACCAAGTCATCGCGGAGACTTCTGGCGACGCGACCACTGATGCTGAGACGGGCGAAAAGATCACTTCTTTCCTTCCACAGGCGAAGGACAGCGAGGCGGCATCCGTTGAAGAACGCCTTCGCTACATCTTCCCTCTCTGTTCGCCATCCCGTTGGGAGCTGGAGTCTGAGCTTGCTGCTCGATGGGTCGCTCTGGGTGGTTTGCGATCTGCGCTCGAGATCTACGAGAGATTGGAGATGTGGGCCGAAGCAGCGCTGTGCTATGCAGCCACCGAGAAGGAAGAGAGGGCGCGTAAGATGATCCGACGACAACTGTTCCATGCTACCAACGGCGATGATGAGAACGTGGATCTTGACGAGGAGAAGTGGGAGGGCGCTGAACGGAACCCACCGCCAGCCGAAGCACCACGTTATTACTGCATCCTGGGTGATATTGACAACGATCTCTCCATGTACGAGAAGGCTTGGGAGGTTTCCGGCAAACGTTACGCGCGTGCTCAACGGTCCCTTGGTCAACGCTACATCGCAGCACGCAACTACGAGAAAGCTGTAGAAGCCTACGAGCTTTCTCTCAAAATCAACTCGCTCTATCATCCCGCATGGTTCGCCCTCGGATGCGCATACCTCGAAACTCTCCAATTCAAGAATGCCGTTGAGGCGTTTTCCCGCTGTGTCCAACTCGACGACCAGGACGCCGAAGCATGGAGCAACCTCGCCGCATCCCTTCTGCACCTCAAGCCCAAGATTCAGGAAACCGAAGATGGCGAGCTGCAAGAGACAAGAGTGACAAACCACCCTCGTACCGACGCTCTCAAGGCTTTCAAACGCGCTGCCACCATCAAGCACGACAACTACCGCATCTGGAATAACGTCCTCGCCGTCAGCGCCTCCACCAACCCACCCTCTTGGTCCGACGTCGTAACTGCACAACGCCGTATCTGTGAGCTCCGCGGCTCAACCGAAGGCGAAAAGTGCGTCGATGCAGAAGTCATCGACATGCTAGTCAAGCACGTCGTTTCCAGCGAAGAAGAGTTTGATATCTTACGCCCTGGTCTCCCCCGCCTCGTAAACGACCTCATTGAGAAACACATCAAACCTCTCATCACTGTATCGCCCAAACTATGGATCATTCTAGCAACACTATACACGCACACCAAGCGACCGAGTTCGGCGCTAGAGTGTCACGAGAAGGCGTGGCGAGCAGTGACGAGTCAGCCGAAATGGGAATCTGGTACCGAAGTGGAGTGGAATGCCGTTGTTGAGATGACGATGGATCTACTGGATGCCTATGAGACTTTGGGACCGCGTGAGCGCACCGAAGGTCTGGCGGCTGGAAGTGGGGAGCTGGTGGCCAAGGACTGGAAGTTCAAGTCGAGGAGTGCGGTGAGGAGTGTCATGGGTAAGGGTAAGGACAACTGGGAAGATAGTGCTGGGTGGGAGAAGTTGGTCGAAAGGTTGGAGGAGTTGAAGGGGAGGGAATAGATAGGTTGGGATTTGGGACGAGTATGAGTTTTGTTCATAACTAGGTATCTAAGAGAAAAGCATGTCTTTCTATTGGAGTTTCTTGCTTATATAATACTAGCGGATCACTCACGGAGCGAGATGAACGCTAGAGATATCAACGGGTGTGAGCTTCAAGGTGGCACGGTTGTAGCCGGCGCTACCTAGGTACGTAGGTGGCTGCGGCGCAGAGGGAAACCCAACGAACATACTAAATACAAACAAGCCATCTTCGCAGGACACCATACGCCCACGATCATGTTATCTCTATCGAAATTCCTTCTCTTTGCGCCATACTTAATACCAATCTTGGCGAGCGCTCATCACTCTCAACGGCAAGGGCCCTTCGCCCTAACGTTAAACCCAACGTCTATCATAGCTTCCCGAGTGAACTCTTCAGGTCGTGTCGAACTAAGGACATACCAGGTTACTTCTGAGTATCTCTCGTACTTTGACGACACCATAAGTCAATTCGATCCGCAAAATAGATTCAACGAGTCGTGGGAATGTAGCAAGGCTGCAATATCCACGTTTCGCACTGCTATCGCTGGCATTACGAAGGACTTGACCGGATCTCTCGGATATAGACCCAAATATTCTACATTAGTTTTCCCTGCGATCTTCAGCCGTTCATCTTGGTGCGCCGCCTACCGAGCAATCCGCACCTCACCCGATGATGATGACAGACCATTCGATCAATTAAAAATAGACGATCGACCGTTCAGCGAAAGACATGGGGGAGCGGCCGCTTGCGAGGCTTATGACTTGTTTCATCGATGCGATCGGTTGGGTCGAGCGCCTGAAGACTGTAATGATGATGGCCCTGTGAACTTGATCATTGGGGTTGAATACGAACAAAGCTATATGCATGTCAGGCTTTTCGAGATGGTATATGACCACCATGGTTATGCAAACGTTGCTGAAAAGATGTGCCTTGAGTGCGGGCTTCGTTTCAATAAGGTATGTGAACCACCATCGTAGTGATTCTAGAGTAATCGTGGGAATTGATCTAATCGTAACAGACTGAAGATGCAACAAGTTATGAGGATCGTATCCGCAGCTTCCTGGACAGCTTCATCCGAGAAGAAGTAGCGAGCGATAAGTGGTATGAGATGGACGACCTTCGGGCAGTGGTTGTCGTCGGTGAAGTTCCGCGAGCAGCAATCGCAAAGCTGGAAAACTCAGTCCAGGAGACCCTGAAGTTGGACCATATCACGATGCTGAACGACATTGATGCAGCTCTTGTCAAATCCTACGGTGCAGCTTCGTATGCTTTGCATACTGAAGTTCATCCTGAGGTCTATCAAGTGTTTGTATCGCCGCCACTAGAGCTAGAGCATAGTGAGTTGTAAACCAAAAGAGACGGCACTGTACCTCCTCTGGGCTAGCAACTTTACCCTAGGTAGATTGTAGTGCATGATATTACATACATGGAGCTGGGACGTCAAGCAAAACACCAAGTTGGCAGCCAACATCAACGTCCGTACGAGGTATCGAAAGCGTCTCGTGGTCAAATCATGGTGGTCATTCAAAGGATTCAATTGAATCCGGAAGGATGCGGCGCACATCTCAGTCGCGCTATACCTCGACAACATGGAGACTTTGCGTGCATTCAATCGCCGTCTTGGCAAGGACTGAGCGAACGGGAAACCTTGATCTCACTTGTTCTAACTCCACAACGACCGTTATGTGGGGTTCCCCAGGCTAGTGAGGGGGTTCCGGAGGCTAGCGTATTTGATTTGTGGGTCGTTGCAAGCAATTCTGCCTCGAGACGAACGTGACTCGCATCGATCCTCGAAATACTCCACGTTGCGATTCTAATCCTCTTGCACATGGAGTACCGTGATGTATATCTGCTTGGTTGCCCGCATTCTCATTGCGCACATCTTTCTCGTGCAAACAACCTTGGCCTCCGCTCTTTCCCCGCATTAGCTTGCTCTCTCAACCCAAGATCGCGAGCTTCAGAGTTGGAATCTCGATCACCACAGACCTGATTCAAGAGATCAAAGAGCAGATCATCAAGAGATGTCGAACAACATCCTCATCACCGGCGGCGCAGGCTTCCTGGGCCCCATGCTTGCCGCCAAGTTGGCACAAGATTCCTCTAACAGCATCGTCCTGACCGATCTTCAAACACCCCAGAGGCCAGCCGGGATTTCATCTTCGGCTACCAACCTGGAGCTCACAGCTGCGGATCTCACCTCACAAGCAGATATCACCAAACTCCTTTCTATGCGCCCACAATGGTCGGCCATCTTCCTATTTCACGGGATAATGTCGGTCGGCTGCGAGGAGAACCCTGCACTTTCTACCAAAGTCAACCTAGGCGCCACGCTTTCTGTTCTCACGTCCATCTCACAACTCCAACAAGCCTCTAAACCCCGCATTGTCTACGCTTCGACCCAGGCTGTTTACGGACCACCTTATACGGCATCGGGTCCCATTACAGATGATACTCCCGCAACACCAATAGGAGTTTATGGCACCCACAAAGCCATTATGGAGTGCCACATAAATGATCTTAACCGCCGTGGGCTAATCGATGCCTTCGCCGTGCGTCTACCAACCGTGGTTGTGCGCCCGGGTGCGCCTTCGCGATCAGCTGCAGCATTTTTGAGCGGTATGATTCGAGAGCCGATGGCCGGGCTTGAATGTATTGTACCCATCAGCGACCGTTCGGCGCGCCAGATGATATGTTCGCCTCGCGTCATGATTGAGAATTTTGTGCGCGTAATGAAGGCTCCCACGGACGCTATGCCGGCGCATATTCGCGCAGTGTACATGCCGGGAATAAGTGTCGCTCTTGGAGAGATGTACGCAGCGTTCGAGGCAGTATGCGGGAAGGATAAACTTGGGCTGTTGAGGGAGGAAATGGATGAAGAAGCAAAGAGGTTGCTGGACAGTTGGCCGCAGACGGCGAAGTTCGGAAATGCAACAAGGATGGGATTGTTGTTTGACGAAAGTTGCGAGCAAATCTATAGAGAGTATGCCGATAGCTTAAAGGCAAATTAGGCTTTAGGCTGAACAGGCCTTGCGACCTTCAAGGTACAGGCTGGAGAATCAATCTTTCTGCGAATAGTGATTGGTTGTGTTCAAAACTTATGAAATTCCAGACAGACGTTGTAGCTTGGTTGACTGTTTATGTTGTTATCGCTCGAGGAATAGCGCTTAGGTTGGGTGATGGTGAGTTGCCTTTTGCGCACCACTCCCGAAGTCGATCCGACCCGGCTGACATCCAGAGTAGGAATACCATTCGGGCCAGATATGGTGATTTGCCCTTTTCGCACCACTCCCGAGGTTGAACCGGCTGGCATCAGCGTCTCGTAACAGCACCGTCAAAGTATGGGATACGAGTAATGTCACGTGTCTGCATTAGGCTGTCCCAGAATGACTTCGAGGCCTTTTAAATGCACATGACTAGTCCCGTAATGGAGAAATGCTGACTTCTTCAATAAGAAAAGATAGCTGGTCCTGAGATGACTTCGACGCGCTCGTGTAGTGTTATGCAACTAGTCCCATAATGGAAAAATGTCTACTTCCTCAATGGAAAATAGATAGTGGTTGTGCTCAATTCAGAAGAGCACCAAACGTAAAAACAATTAACTATCTGGCTCTGATGGAGCAGTATATAAACACCCAATAGCTCTCCATCTTCTCCAACAACCACAACCACATCCCTACGCCTTTCACACTACCTCACGCTTCTCATCTCCAAAGATGCACTTCAAACTCCTCCTCGCGACCATCCTCGGTCTATCCCTCAACCAAGTCTCAGCCGGCGGAGGCGTCGGCACCTACAAGTGTGGAGACTGCGGATGCAACGCAGTCGACGAGCACACGTGGTCCGGGACCTCAGATTGTTACACCGTGGACGGCTCTCAAATCCGCGCCTTCGGTCTTTCCGGCCCAAAATCTGGACCCAAGACTACTTGCGCACTGTTCAATAATGAGAACTGTGATGGATATGGAGAGGTATGAGAACCTGGCCATTTTTTTGGTGTAAATTGTCACTGATTGGATTGATCTGTTAGATTCAATCGATGGGTCAGGGGTCGGGATCTTTCGCTTGCACAGCTGTGAGGGAGAATTTTGGGAGTTTCAGATGCTACAATAATGCCTAAGCTTGAGGAGCAGCTGGCTAGTGTAGGTTCGTGGAGATAGCTGCTCACTTGGACCTTTCGACACCTCTCTCTTTTCCTGGTCGCTTTTCTTTGTGATTGTCGTGCTGGATCGGTCTTTACTATCATTAGTTCCTATGCCTGGTCGTCATTGCGTTACTTATCACTGCTTTTGTAACAGGAGGACATACATTCGCTCATTACGATAGACGTATCAACCAACCAACTTCTTCCTCCGTCTGTTCTTTCTGTGTTGACAATCAAAAGTGCGGGAACCCCGGATACGGAGTCAATACTACCTACGCACACTTCATCGGAACTCTGCATTTTACTGACGTTAAAGAAAAGTAAAAGCGACCTTAGTGGTTGCCAGTCAAGGCGAATTGGGCTGCTAATCTGGCTACTCAGATGACATGTATTTGAAGGAACAGCAGTAAGAACCAAGCATCAATTAGTATGGTATGATACTCCTCTACAACCCCTTAATTAAAACAACACAACTGTTATCATACCAAACATAAGCCCCCGATGCCTACGGGGTAAACGCTTGATCAAATTGAACATCGGATTCCAGTTCACAACGCCGCAGTAGTGCTGAATGGCCAACAACTAAACAACTGTGGCTCCCGATTCGCGTGCAAAGGGCCTGGCATGAAGCCGCAGTTGCATAGCAACGGGACTGCTTCCCGCACCCTCAATCCCCACGTTTTCGGACTATTTCCTGCCACCTTTCCCTGCGTCTTACAGCGTTTTACCTTAATTATGCAACATGTTCCAGGCTTCAGCAAGCGGTCATAAGTGCCCGATACCTAAAGGTATAGGGGTGCTAAGGTAGCAATCTAACTAATACGGACGATGAGGGGATACGCGCACGAAGAGCTCATTCCTCATACACTGGCATTAGGACACAGGATCACAGATGCGCAACGATTGGATTATAGATACAATTTGCCTAAATCATTTTACTTAAGATAAATACTCTCCGAGGACTTCCGCAACCAGCACAGTCTTCGTGATTCTTATGAGCTTGCGCCCAGATCTGCCCAACGAGTAAGTTACGCTTTAGAACGGCCGGGAAAAGCTTACCTCTTCGTCTCTGTAACGATTGTACACAAGTGTGCCTCCTTCTCGTTCGATCGTTATGTAAACCCGGGTTTCACAAGGCAGTATATGACACTCACAGACAAACATTGCAGCTTGATCGACAGCTCGAAACTGTGAACAAAATCATGGTCGGCGGCACGCTTTGGTCGCACGCCGCAGAACGCGCCCGGTCTAGCCTTTAATCTTTCAAACTACGATGGCTTCAACATGGATTCAAGAAATTCGTGCAGTGACGTGGTGGCAACCAACCAGTCATATCACCAAAGATCTCTTGCTGTAGCTGAATCAACCATTCATTACAAACGAAGCACGTCACTCGCGGTCCCCACGTAAAGGCAAAAAGATCTCATCAGTTATCGATGAGATGCAAAAAACATACAACAGCGGGGATTCGCTAGTGGTCACCCACCTAACTACTAATCCGCCGGTACACTGCTTGTATATGGCTGAGCGGACGGGAAGCCTAATTTTCAGTGTCCTATGGTCG